>JACCDH010226948.1_pt1 | contig 27876 bp, 24 predicted proteins | sample 7442481 | NCBI WGS metagenome assembly JACCDH01 (sample SAMN15323433, study PRJNA562643) | freshwater metagenome | isolation source: river surface water | place: USA:Blue River Watershed | collected 2017-08-15 | reverse complement strand
TGTTTACACTTAAATGAGTCATGAGCAAATTTAAGTTAATTTTGCATCTCAATTATCACCTCATGGCTTATTCTAATTTAGAAGCTTGTTTATTGGATTTAGAGCGAAATGGACAACTACTCCGTATAAAGGAGGAAGTAGATCCGCATCTAGAAATGGCTGCGATACATTTACGTATTCATGAACAAAAAGGACCAGCTATTTTATTTGAAAAAGTAAAAGGTTCAAAGTTCAGGGCAGCATCTAATATTTTCGGCACATTAGAAAGAAGTGAATTTATTTTTAGAGATACATTGCCACAGGTAAAAAAATTAATTGAAATCAAAATTGATCCAGCTGCTGCGATCAAAAATCCATTGGCTGCATTAAGTGCATTGCCTGCGGCGATCAATGCATTGCCGAAAAAAAATCCAATCAGTCAACCAGTTACTTACGAAGAAATTAAAATCAGTGACCTGCCTTTAATCAAGCATTGGTCCATGGACGGAGGCGCTTATGTGACACTGCCTCAAGTGTATACAGAAGACGCAGATAAGCCAGGCATTGCGAATAGTAATTTAGGCATGTATCGAATTCAATTAACAGGGAATGAATATGAGTTGGATAAAGAAATTGGCTTGCACTATCAATTACATAGAGGGATAGGAGTGCATCAAACCAAGGCGAATAAAAAAGGGATGCCATTAAAAGTGAGTTGTTTTGTGGGCGGTCCTCCAGCACATAGTGTGGCTGCGGTGATGCCACTTCCGGAAGGATTAAGTGAAATGAATTTTGCAGGGGTACTTGCCGGTAAAAGATTTGGCTATACCTATAAGGATGGATATTGTTTAAGTACCGATGCAGACTTTGTGATTACAGGAGAAGTGTATCCAGGGGAAAATAAACCAGAAGGGCCTTTTGGAGACCATTTGGGTTATTATAGTTTACAACATACATTTCCTTTAATGCGTGTGCACAAAGTATACGCGCGTAAAAATGCCATTTGGGCATTCACAGTGGTGGGACGTCCTCCACAGGAAGATACAAGTTTTGGTCAACTGATCCATGCCATGACAGGCGCTGCTGTGTCCAATGAAATTCCTGGATTAAAAGAAGTGCATGCAGTAGATGCTGCAGGGGTACATCCTTTATTGTTGGCAATAGGTAGTGAGCGTTACACACCTTATCTAACCAATAAGCAACCGGCAGAAATTTTAACCATTGCAAATCATATATTAGGAACAGGTCAATTGAGTTTGGCTAAATTTGTGTTCATCACTGCAGATGATACCAATCAATTATCAACCCATCATGTACAGGAATATTTTGAATACATTTTGTCGAGACTTGATTTAGCAAATGATATTCACTTTTATACCAAGACCACCATGGATACTTTAGATTATTCTGGTGATGGTTTGAATACTGGATCTAAAGTAGTGATCGCAGCCTATGGCGATGTGAAAAGAAATTTAGCAACCACTGTTCCGGCTAGATTAATAGCATTGAATGTGGAAGCTAGCTTGGTGATGCCTGGTGTGATTGCAGTGAATGCCTCCGCCTATTCTACAGCAGCATTGCAAAATGCATTGGAAGGACAGGGAGAAGCATTGTTAGCACAGGAAGGGGTGGTGATGATCATTAGAACCGAAGATCCAGCATGGATGGCGAGTGACTTGAACAATTTCTTATGGGCTACATTTACTAGAACCAATCCATCACATGATATGGATGCAATTGATGCGTCTACGCATCATAAACATTGGGGCGCTAAAGGACCATTGGTATTTGATGCAACCATTAAGCCACATCACGCCCCACCAGTAGTTAAAGACCCTGCAATTGAAAAGAAGGTAGATGCTATTTTAGAAAAATACGGATACTAGGCAGGTACTTCGATCCATGTATGGTCTGCTAATAATTTTACTGTTGCAATGAATTGCGCAAAAGGTCCCGCTCCGCCGCCCCATTCGTGTGGTGCAACCATGGACAATACATGCGATCCATCCTGCTTTTCATAGACGTGATAAATTTGTCCAATCTGAGGTTTGAAGGTGATTTTAGCTTCGTAAATCATCATACTTAATTCTTTACGCTTACGAATTTCTTGCGCCTGTCTAGCTAATAATTCAATTTGCTCCTTAATCTGATTCAGCTGCATATTGGTTTGATCCTCCATGGCAGATAATGCTTTGTGTTTGATGACGCCCTCTTTAGTAGGTCGAATAGCCACACTGCCTGCAGAAGAGGCATAAGGCAACACACTTAATTGTTTATGGTAGACTTCGATGTTTTTAAATGGGCTTTGATCTTCTTTAAATCCCTCGTGTGTGACTTTTAAAAAGCCGTTCGCAAGAATTTCATGCACTACTTTAAGGGATAAGGCATCATTTTTGAAAAACTGCACAGTGAGGCATGAAGCATTGTTGATTTCGGCGCTGATGGTGTCGGCTAGTTCAATGTTATCAAAATCCATTGGCTGGCCATTCGGATTTACTTGATATTGGGCATAGAAAGCATCGTTTTCTAGGTTCACCCAATTGTGGCTGAAACTTAATAAGTGTCCTTGCGGAACTGTCTCAATTTTATAATTACCAGATTTTGGTACCATTTGGTATTCGAAATCACATTTCTCAGGAAACAATTGCCAGCTGGCTAAAAAATTATATGCTTGAACCATAATGAATACAACAATTTAAGTCTTGAATGGTTGAGTCAAGAGGGCTCAAAATTAATTTATTTCAACATAATTAGGCTTCTCAATGATATTGGAATTGTATTTGTACCTAAGGTTGGTAATTAAGCTAAAATTCCATGGGCTTAGTTGTTGATTGGTCCTTGGGAAATAGAATCCTTTTAGTTCAATGGTACCGAAAATAAGGTTCTCGTTCCTTATCCTCATCCCAGAACCAATAGAACTATAGATGTCACCTTTTAAAATAGGATCACCCATTGTTCTAATATAAGTAAGGTTGCCAAACACAAATGGCGCTGATTTAAATCCCCAAATGGCACGGTTATTATAAAATACAGTTTCCCAGTTGGCAGAGATACGCGTACCGCCTTTTATTTGCTCTCGATTTAGTTGAGGTATACCATAAATACTATTGATCCTTAAAGCTTCATTGTATTTATTTTTCAAGGTTTGCGTAAAGCTTAGATTTAGAATTTGGCGATAACCGAATCCATTATTCAAATATTTTAGTTTACTAAACTGTTCTAAGCTAGTTAAGAATCTAAAATCTTGCAATGACTTATCCATATAGCTACTCGCTATATTGGCAATGATATGCGTGTAATTTTCCTTTCTTGAAAGTTTGTATTGTTCAAATTTAAATCCGAGATAAGGCGCTTGGTCTTGTTCAATCTGATACCCGCCTGTAGTCCATGTCAAAGATCGGCCAATGGGTAAATCCTCGTACCTGCCTAATCCATACAAGTAACGTGTTCTGTATACAGATTGCCTCACAATGGTATAGGAAATAAAATTAGCGATTAGGTTTTGATAATTTCGATCTAATTGTAATTGATAATTGAGAGGCCTTTCTTTAAAATCATTTTCAAGATGCCTGTATTGTATAAACTGTCTATCCTCATTTGCTTTGATCATTCTTTTTTTCTTTGTCAGCTGATAGCCAATCCAAATATCTTTATGCTTTAAATTATAATTTAGTGCTAGGTTGTAGATGGAATCCCATTTGTTTGGGAAAACATTTTCATTCACTGCTTCAAGGTATTCCATACCGCCCAACCATTTGCTATTGGGGTGGAGGATAGGTCTTTGTATACTGATATAATTTTTCCTAGCAGACAAAACGTTGTTGGCTAAATTATTGCCAAATTGGTTCATACCAGCATTCACTGAAATAAAACTACCAAAAATATTACTCAGTCCAAAGTCATAGCCCCATCCCGATTTGGGTGTTCTTTCATTCTCGAAATTTTGAATGAGTTGAAGGCTATTACCTGTTCCTGCTAGGTTGGTATTGTTGATTTTGGCGGAATAGGCATTTTTGTTATTGATGAGTATTTCTCCTCCATAAGAGAATAAGTCCTTAGTAATGACTAGTAGGTCAACTTGATTGGTGTCGTAAGGAGTGACAATCGCTGTTATTTTTGCATCTTGTATATAATTTAAATTTCTAAGCCATTTTTCATTATAGGCAATAATGGAGGGATCAAATAAATCCCATTCACTAAAGAATAAGTTTTCTCTTATGGCTCTTGTATTTGAATTGTAATGCAATTGATTGCCTAGTCTTGAGAAAAAATCTTTGAAATTAGATTCAGTTGAGTCTATGTTGGTCGAAAAATTATGTTGTTCAATAGTGATACTATTGATTCGTTTGCCTGCATAAGATTTTAGGGTAGCAATATTGTTGAATAAATAAATTCTATTACTATCCGTCATAGAAAGCGATTTGCCAGTGATGGCTTTCTTTGCTCTTTCCATTAAACTTGTTTGTGCAAATGAATTTTGCGCTTGCAAGCATGAAAGTAGAGTGAAAAGTAGAATCGTTTTTCGCATTGTTTTATAAAACTTTAACAGCTCTTTGTTTCAATGCAGCCAATGGGATATTCAATAGTTTGCCAATTGGTTTGCCATTTTGGTAACTCATCACCCTTAAAATGGTCACATCCTCTGGAATGAGGATAGGTGCATTAAAATGATGGCTATAATTGTCTGGCATAGACTCGTCAATGCTGTAATAAAAATCCAATCCATTGATTTCGCCTTCCATATGGGCGTACAATTCACCTTTGGTATTTAAAGTAGTGGTGACAATAGGATCGTAAATGCTTTTTGCATATTTAATTTTCAAAGTATCTAGGATCGCAAAATGACTTTCAACTTTATTTGTAAATCTGTTCCAGTCCTTGCTTGTTTTAGGCGACCAAGCGACTTCGGCGATCGCCATTAGTCTTGGCCATGCCATGTATTCTAGGTTCCTAATATTTTGTAATTGTTCAGTCCATAAATTACCTTGATTCCCCAAAATATATTTTTCCTCAACGCCTTCAGGAACGGGTTCAAAGCTATAGGTTTTCTTCATCCTAAGCCCGGCATAGACTGTGCCTTCTGCTGTCGCTTCGCCTTGGTAATAATCCAAATAATTATGTGAGCTTGGGCTCATGACAACAGGATGTTTTTGCTTGGCTGCTTCCGCGCCACCTTTCACACCTCTCCAGCTCATGACAGCAGCCTCAGGGGCTAATCCTCCTTCAAGTATTTCATCCCAGCCCATTAGTTTCTTGCCCTTGGACTGCATGATTTTTTCTACTTTACGTACAAAATAACTTTGCACTTCTTCTTGGTTCTTTAAATTTTCTTTTTGCATCAGCGCTTTAATGTCGGCACTTTTAGCCCAATTGTTTTTAGCAGTTTCGTCACCACCCATATGGATGTACTCAAATGGGAATAGGGTAGCTAGTTCACCAAAAATAATATCTAAGAATTCGTAGACTTCTTTTTTGGAAGGATCAAGGTTGTTGTCGATCCTTGCAGTGATATGTCCATTCATGCCAGACCAGTCTATGAATTCTTCGCCTGCATTTACTTGATAAGGATAATTTGGGGTAGTGCTTAATTGCGGGTAGGCTGCTAGGAATGCCATGCTATGACCAGGCACATCAATTTCTGGCATGATTTCGATATGCTTAGTTTTTGCATAGGCCACCAATTCCTTTATATCTTCTTGCGTATAAAATCCACCGTAGGTCTTTGGCTCCTCAGTAGCAGGCTTGGTAATATTATGCCATTTGCCAATTCTATTGGGTCTCCATGCGCCCACTTGTGTTAATTTTGGTAGCGCTTTAATTTCAACCCTCCAACCTTGGTCGTCTGTTAAATGAAAATGCAATCTATTTAATTTATACATCGTCATTTCATCCATCATTTTCTTCACTTCTGCAACAGTAAAAAAGTGACGGCTTACATCCATCATAAAACCTCTCCATTCGAATCTTGGGGTATCTGTAATTTCAACAAAGGGTAGGGTCCAACTTATTTTTTGTTGGGTCTGGTTGCTAAAAATTGCTGGTGGAAGTAATTGTAAAATACTTTGCCAAGCATACAAAGCGCCTGCATAGGTTTGTGCTTTTACTTGTATGCCTTTTTCATTGACGGTTAAATGATATCCTTCTTTGCCCAATGTTTTGTCTTGCACTTGGTCAAAATGGATGGTCGCATTTTTCTGATTCGTCAACGATGCGGCTTTTCCGGTTGCTATTTTAAATCTTGTACTCATTTCCTTTCCAATAGCTTCAAAACTAGAAGGCATTGAAATGCTAATTTGTCCTGGTAATTGGTAGAAGCCATTACCCATTTTCACTTCAGTTGGTTCTGGGATAACTTTAATTTGTTGTGCATTTAATTGCAAAGAAGCTATTGTAGCTAAAAGGATGAAACCGAATTTTCTAAGTTGCATGGTTCAAGTTTTTTATCGTTCCTTAAAGGTACTGAAAATACAAAGCCCGACCACATTTCTGTAGTCGGGCCGTATAGATCGTATTCGTCCTTTTGACGATTACAATTTAGTATCTGTAAGCATCAGATTTAAATGGACCTGCTTTAGGTATACCCAAATATGCTGCTTGCTCGTCTGTTAATTCGTCTAATTGAGCACCTACTTTAGCTAAGTGTAATCTTGCAACCTTCTCATCTAAATGCTTAGGCAATACATACACTTTGTTTTCGTAGTTCTTGCTATTGGTCCACAATTCAATTTGAGCCAAAGTTTGGTTAGAGAAAGAGTTACTCATCACAAAAGATGGGTGACCAGTTGCACAACCTAAGTTTACCAAACGACCTTCAGCCAATACGATTACATCTTTGCCATCGATATTGTATAAGTCAACCTGTGGTTTGATCGTATCTTTTGTATGACCATAATTTTTATTCAACCAAGCCATATCAATTTCAATATCAAAGTGACCGATATTACAAACAATCGCTTTGTCCTTCATTGCTCTAAAATGCTTCTCGTTGATCAAGTCTCTACATCCAGATGCAGTTACAATAATATCTGCTTCTTTAACTGCGTCAATCATGCGCTTCACTTCAAATCCATCCATTGCAGCTTGTAAAGCACAAATTGGATCAATCTCAGTTACAATCACACGACATCCAGCACCACGTAATGAACCTGCAGAACCTTTACCTACGTCACCGTAAGAACCTACTACAGCTACTTTACCAGCCATCATTACATCCGTTGCACGACGAATCGCATCCACCAATGATTCTTGACAACCGTATTTGTTATCAAATTTAGATTTAGTTACAGAATCGTTTACGTTAATCGCAGGCATTGGTAAAGTACCTTTAGCCATACGCTCATATAAACGGTGTACACCTGTTGTTGTTTCTTCACTCAATCCTTTGATACCAGCAACAAACTGAGGGTATTTATCTAATACCATGTTCGTTAAGTCACCACCATCATCCAAGATCATATTTAAAGGGCGATCTTCGCCACCGAAAAATAAAGTTTGTTCAATACACCAATCTCCTTCTTCAACACTTTGACCTTTCCATGCAAAAACACCCACGCCAGTTGCAGCAATGGCAGCAGCAGCTTGGTCTTGTGTAGAGAAGATATTACAAGAGCTCCACTTTACTTCTGCACCTAAAGCAGTTAAAGTTTCGATCAAAACAGCTGTTTGAATCGTCATGTGTAAACAACCCGCAATACGCGCACCTTTTAATGGTTGACTAGGACCATATTCTTCACGGATACTCATCAAGCCTGGCATTTCTGCTTCAGCTAAACGAATCTCTTTACGTCCCCAATCTGCTAGGGTAATATCTGCTACTTTATAAGGTAGGCTAAAATCGATGTTTTGTAAACCTGACATATTTAATTATTTAGGGTGTAAAGGTAGTTTTGTAGGATAAAATAATAAAATATATCTAAAATATAGTGAATTATACTATTAATCATTAATTTTATTAGTATAAACGCTTTTTTGACATGAAAAATATGACTCAAATAGTAGAATCGGCTAATGACAATATAATGTTGAACGAAATAGTGAACAATACAGTTCCTTTAGATGGGAAAGATTTGGCCATTTTGAGACTATTGCAACAGAACGCAAGGATGAGTGTAAAAGAGATTTCAGAGTCTGTACAATTAAGTACCACCCCTGTTCATGAAAGAATTAAAAGGTTAGAAGCCTCTGGTGTAATCAAACAATACGCCACTTTAATAGATGGCGCCAAAATCAATAAAGGCTTAATGGTGATTTGTTATGTCTCCCTGAACCAGCATAGTAAAAAATCGGGTACACAATTCATTAAGCTCATTAATGAATTACCAGAAGTGGTGGAGTGTTATAGCATCTCTGGAGAATTTGACTTTATGTTAAAAATTGTTGCAGCCGATATGAATAGCTATTATAATTTCCATGTCAATAAATTAAGCCAGGCCGAAAATATTGGGCAAGTGCAGAGTGTGTTCATTATGGGGGTAGTAAAGCAAACCCATGTGTTGATTTAGACAATATTCTAATTTAGCCCATGTGGTCACAATTTGTGACCACATGCCTTAAAAACTCAAACGCATCACATAGTCGTCCATAAAAAAGCCATTCCCAATATCAAACTTGAATTCAGCCTCTTTCACAAAACCGTTTTTTAAGTAAAAGGTATATGCGTTATTGTGCTTGTTCACTTGTAAGAAGATAGATTCAGCACCCGCATTTTTCGCAACCTCAATGGCTTTTTCTAATAAAGCTTTTCCTGAGCCTGTGCCTTGTGCAGTAGGGAGGACGTATAGTTTATTCAACTTGAAAGCTTTTTGTTGCCTTCGTTTAGTTGAGTTATCCTGTTCTTCTTGGTCTTCACTCACCGAACAGAATCCAATATCGGATCCATTTAAATTGGCGATATAAAACTGATGGCCTTTATTAATTTGTTCTTCCATTGAGGCATCACTGTACATCCAATCCAACGTAAAGTCAATCTGTTCTTGAGAAATGATATGCCCATAGGTGCTAGGCCATGTACGTTCCGAGATGGATCGTATTAATGCTCGATCATTTAAAGTGGCTTGTCTTATATTTATTTCACTCATGGAATGGGCTATAACAATTGAGTCCCCATAAGGAGACTCAATTCAATGTGATTATTTATAGTTGCGCTAAACTCTCTTCGATTGTTTGAATCCTTGCAAGTGCATCGGCTTTCTTTTTTTGTTCGATAGCAATCACTTCTGGTTTTGCATTTTGAACAAATTTCTCGTTGGCCAATTTCTTTTCTACACTTTCCAAGAATCCCTTTTGGTGTGCTAAGTCCTTTAATAAATTTTCTTTTAAACTAGCAGTATCAATGGCTTGGTCTGCTACTAAATAGAATTTATCTTTTTCCAATGCCACTACAATACTTGATCCAATAGCTGCATTGGTGTAGGCAATTGACTTCGCATTGATTTGTTTGGCTAAAATATTTTGAATACGCTGGTATGCAGTATTGTTTTCAGACTGAATATGTAAGTCAATCGTGTCCTTAGGCTTGATTTGATTCTTATTTCTTGCATCACGTAAAGTTGAAATCACATTCTTTAATAGAACGCCAGCGTGCAATACGCTCTCATCTACTTTTCCAATTGGCGCTAATTCCTGCACACATAAATCTTGTGTTTGTGTTTTTAGCGTATGGTGAATTTCTTCGGTGATGAAAGGCATGAAAGGATGTAGCAATTGTAACAATGCATCATAAAATTCAATACTCTTTTCAAATACGCCTGTATGAATTGGTTGTTCAAAACCTGGTTTGATCCATTCTAAGTACCAGCTACAATAGTCATCCCATATTAATCCGTAAATAGTTTTCAATGCCTCACTTAAACGGAATGTTTTTAGCATTTCATCTACTTCTACTTGTGTTGCAGTTAATTTTGCTTGGAACCAATCCATCGCAAATGCTGCATCTTCTGGGATAGTACCATCCTTGCTTTGACGAGGCTCCCACATTTTCAACAGCTTAGTTGCATTCCATAATTTGCTATTAAAGTTTCTGCCTTGTTCTAGTGTAGATTCGTCAAATAATAAGTCATTGCCTGCAGGGGATGCAATCATGATACCAAAACGAACTGCATCTGCACCATACTGGTCTATCAATCCTAATAAGTCCGGAGAATTACCCAAACTCTTACTCATTTTGCGTCCTTGCTTATCACGCACAATGCCTGTGAAGTAAACATCTTTAAAAGGAATCTTACCCATATATTCTTCACCCGCCATAATCATTCTTGCTACCCAGAAAAAAATAATTTCTGGCGCAGTGACCAATGTGCTAGTAGGGTAGTAATAATTTATTTCTGCATTGTTTGGGTTGGACATACCTTTGAATACTTCGATAGGCCATAACCAACTACTAAACCAAGTATCTAAACAGTCTGCGTCTTGGTATAATTCTTTACCCACCGTTTCAGGGTAAGTGGCATATACTTTTTCAAGACTCGCTTCTACATATACATTGCCCTCTTTGTCATACCATGCTGGGATTCTGTGTCCCCACCATAATTGTCTACTGATACACCAATCCTTGATGTTCTCCATCCAATGACGGTATACATTTTTGAATTTAGCTGGATGAAAATGAATTTCATCCGACATAACTTTTTCTAATGCAGGTGCTGCCAATTGTTTCATATCCACCCACCATTGTAAACTCAATCTTGGCTCTACAATGGCATCTGTTCTTTCACTAAATCCAACTTGATTCACGTAGTCTTCTATCTTCACCAAATTTCCTGAAGCTTCTAAATCTGCTGCAATGATTTTTCTCACTTCAATTCTGTCCTTGCCTAGATACATGGGTGCAGCATCATTCATCGTGCCATCGTCGTTCATGGTATCAATCACTTCTAAACCATGCTTTTGACCCAATTGAAAGTCATTGATATCATGCGCTGGTGTTACTTTCAAAGCACCTGTTCCAAATTCTATTTCAATATAATCGTCTGCAATAATTGGGATGCGTCTGTTGATCATCGGCACAAAAGCATGTTTGCCCACTAAATGCGTATATCTTGGATCTTTTGGATGCACACAAATAGCAGTATCACCAAAAATGGTTTCAGGTCTTACCGTTGCAATCGTAATATATTCATCACCCGGAAGGTCTAGTTTGTACTTGATATGGTACATCTTACCGTTCACTTCTTTATGAATTACTTCTTCATCACTTAATGCCGTCTTTGCTTTCACATCCCAGTTGATCATTCTCTTGCCACGATAAATCTTGCCCTTCTTGTATAGATCAATGAATACTTTGATCACTGTTTCGTAATAATCTGGGTCCATGGTGAAAGAAGTGCGCTCCCAATCCAAACTACAGCCCATTTTTCTCAACTGCTGTAAAATGATGCCGCCGTATTTTTCTTTCCATTCCCAAGCATAGCTCAAAAATTCTTCTCTGCTTAATGATGATTTAGCAATGCCTCTTTCTCTTAACATCGCAACCACTTTTGCCTCGGTGGCAATAGAAGCATGGTCCGTTCCAGGCACCCAACATGGGTTCATTCCTTGCATACGTGCTCGACGCACTAAAATATCCTGAATGGTATTGTTCAAGCAATGGCCCATGTGTAAAACACCGGTTACATTTGGAGGGGGGATGACCACCGTATAAGCTGGTTTGTCATTGGGTACGCTATGAAAATAACCTTGTTCAATCCAATGTTGGTACCATTTTGTCTCTACTGCTCCGGGTATAAAATTTTTACTCAATTCCATGCTAAATGCTTTTCCTATAATGAGTTACAAAAATAAGGAAAAGCCGCAAGCTATTATTGACAAAAAAAGGCGATCTTGCCAACAAATGGAATTTGCTATTGTAGACATAGAAACCACTGGCGGCATGCCCCATATGCACGGGATCACCGAAATTGCGATTGTGATGCACAATGGCGTGGAAGTGACGGGTAAATATGTGACTTTGGTGAATCCAAGACAAAAAATTCCTCCGTTTATAGTCAATATGACTGGGATAAGTGATGCAATGGTGGCCGAAGCGCCTCTTTTTGAGGAAGTAGCCCCTCAGATTTACAATCTATTAAAAGACCGCATATTCGTTGCACACAATGTAAGTTTTGACTATTCCTTTGTGCATTATCTTTTGGGTAAGATGGGCTTTCAATGGTCGGCACCTAAACTATGTACCATTAAATTAAGCAAGAAAGTTTTCCCAGGTTTGGTGAAATACGGACTAGGCTCACTCACAAAAGATCTAGGTATCCGTATCGAAGGACGTCATAGGGCATGGGGAGATGCGCAAGCCACTGCAGAGGTTTTGACGATGGCGATAGAGAAAGAGGGGATGGATCCGATTCATTTGCTCTTAGCTAAAAAAGAGCCGCGTAAAAAAATAGCGCCACCAAGAGCAGACTCCGGTGACGCTAATGATACTATGTAGATTCAAACTGGATGTCCAACATTTTAATGTTGTCCTTCACATTTGTAACTCATAATTAATATTCTGCAGTTACCCCAGTATAATTTTGTGGCGTGATCTTCTTTAATTCCTTTTTTAAAGTAGCTGTGACTTTCAATCCATCAATGAATTTGTGCATAGATTTTTTATCAATCTTGCTATTGCCTCTGGTTAAGTCTTTTAATGCTTCATATGGATTAGGATAATTTTCACGACGTAAAATAGTTTGGATGGCTTCTGCAACTACGGCCCAGTTGTTTTCCAAGTCTTCATTGATCTTCACTTCGTTCAAGATCAATTTACCCAAACCTTTTTCGATTGAATTAATCGCAATGGTGATATGTCCCACAGGTACGCCGATATTTCTTAACACTGTAGAGTCAGTTAAGTCTCTTTGCAGTCTACTAATAGGAAGTTTTGCTGATAAATGCTCTAGTAAAGCATTTGCGATACCTAAGTTACCCTCTGCATTTTCAAAGTCAATTGGGTTTACTTTATGAGGCATCGCACTAGATCCTACTTCGCCTTTTTTTGTTTGTTGCTTAAAGTAATCCATCGAAATATAGGTCCAAATATCTCTAGCTAAGTCGATCAAGATGGTGTTTAATCTTTTTAGGTTATCACAATGCGCAGCAAAATGGTCATAGTGTTCAATCTGTGTGGTGAACTGCATACGCTCCAAGCCCAACACATCGTCTACAAATTCATTACCTAAAGCCACCCAATTCTTTTTAGGGAATGCAATATGGTGTGCGTTAAAATTACCTGTTGCACCTCCAAATTTAGCTGCATAGGGAATACTGCTAAACAATTCAATCTGGTGATTGATTCTTTCTACAAATACCATTAATTCTTTTCCTAAGGTAGTTGGAGAAGCAGACTGTCCATGTGTTCTCGCTAACAACGGAACTTTTTTCCATTGCTTTGCAAACTGGTACAATCTATTTTGAAGATTAATATAAGCTGGTAAAATTTCAGACTCCATGGCATTTTTCCAACTCAATGGAATAGCCGTATTGTTAATGTCTTGAGAAGTCAATCCAAAGTGGATCCATTCTTTTAAAGCAGTTGCTTTATGTTGGTCTAGTATTTCCTTTAAAAAGTATTCAACGGCTTTTACGTCATGGTTGGTAGTGGCTTCAATTGTTTTAATTTTTGCAGCGTCTTCTTCAGAGAAGTTGTCCACGACTTCTAACAATGCTTTTCTTAAACCTGCTGGAAGCTTAAAGAACTTTTTATCCGCCAAAAACAAAAAATAATGTACTTCTACCAACACGCGATATTTTATCAATGCATATTCAGAGAAATAGGCACCTAGTGCTGCTGTTTGTTTGTGGTAACGGCCGTCGATGGGCGAAATAGCGCTTAATTGAGACATGTAGTTTGCTTTAAAACAATTTGTATTTGATATCTTTGCACAAAGTTAATTCAATTGGACAAGAGATGGCGCATTGGGGTGGTAAGTTATTTCAACACTCAGCCCTTATTATTGGGGATAGAAAAAGCTGATTTTTTATCAAAAATTGAATTGGTAAAAGATTATCCTGCAAATATTGCGCAATCATTGATTGACGGGAAAATCGATATTGGCCTTGTTCCAGTGGCTATTACGCCATTATTATCTAATCCGCATATCGTTTCAAAATACGGCATTGGCACCAGAGGGAAGGTCGCATCTGTGGCTATTTTTAGCCATGTGCCCATGGAGCAAATCGAATCTATTTATTTAGATTATCAAAGTCGAACCTCGGTTCAATTGGCAAGCATCTTATTGCAAGAATTTTGGAAAAAGGACATTCAATGTATCAAGGCAAAGGAGGGGTATATCCAATCTATACAGGGAACGACAGCCGGTGTGATTATTGGAGACAGGGCTTTGGCTAATTTGACGGAATTTGAATTTGTATATGATTTAGGAGAAGCATGGGTAGCGCATACAGGCTTGCCATTTGTATTCGCGGCTTGGATGTCCAATCAGCCTATACCTGAATCCTTTCAGGCTTTATTTAATCAAGCCAATGCCTATGGAGTGGAACATATCCAAGAAGTATTGGCGCAACTTCCAGCTAGAACACATGGTTATGATATGGAGCAATATTATACCCAGAATATCGAGTACATCTTATCAGATGAAATGCAGCAGGGGATGAACTTATTTTTAGAGAAGGTGAAGCAACTAGCGTCTTAGCAATCCGAATAATTTATTTTTCAAAAAATCTTGAGCCAATACCTTGAGTTCAGGCGCTGGGTTGATCCATACTAAAAGACCATAGAAACCCAGTCCATAGATGCTTGATTTGATGGCGATATTCAATGCAAAATTGGATGCAGATGGAATGAGGTACACTAAGCACATGAATCCAATACTCAATAATAAAAACAAGCCATGTTGTAGTGTATAGGGTTGTAATTTGAATTTCTTATATAAGAACAAAAAGCGCACACTATTGTATAACAACAATGCTGCTAAATTGGAATAAGCCAACCCTATTAATTGGTAATGACTTATCAAATAATAGTTCAAAGGGATGGATAAGACAATGTAGAAAAGATTGGTGAAGAAGTCAAATCTCCAATAATTAGATGTGCCAATAATTTGACCATTTACTCCTGTGGCAAGGTCAATTAATTTAGCAAGCCCCATGATAAAAATAAGTGGGACTAAGGCATCGTATCCACCACCTTCTTTATGGCTAATCCAGTTTAAAAAGGCAACTAGGTTTTCGATATTCAACCAAATGAGACCAAATAACAATAAGCCAATGGCTAAAAGATTGGATACGCTTTTATGATAAATATGCTTGATATTATCAAAATCCTTGTCCTTCCATGATTTCGCCAATACTGGGATGCTGATAGAGGTTAAGCTTCTTTGTGGTATCTCCATGATCGCAGCAACATAGGTTGCAATGGCAAAAATACCAGCGTCACTTAAGCCCCTCAAACCCACAATCATAAAAGTGTCATTGGTCCTTGCAAGTAAATTAAAAAACTGTCCTGCGAAAACGAATAAAGCGAAATTGAGCATCTTGCCCTTCAGTCTTTTGGTAACACTGCTGATGCGGAAACTTCTAAATGACCACTCATGCGATTGAGATAAATTGTAAATCAGCAATAAGGTGGGGATAATATATATGCCGCTGAATAACAGAATAAACTGATCTAGATTCAGCCACTTTAAACCAAAAGCTAGAATTAATAAAGTGGTTAAAATTCTGATGGCAGTTTCTCTTAAAAAATTGGTGAACACCCCTTTTTGTAATCCCCATGCAAAAGCTTCTAACCAATAAAATATGAGTAAGAAAAAGGTATAAGGGTATACATAATTAAAGTAAGTAGCAAGGCTTGGGGACTTACCCAATTTTCGGATGATAAAATCTTTATTCTCCCAACCTATCCACATCAATAATCCAAAACCAATAAGGTTAATGATTAAAGTTAAAAAAGGCAATTCGTTTTTCTTTGGCCCCAGGTAATGATTGTAAAAAGGAAAGAATTTATAGACCACTGGCAAAGTACCCAATGTACAAAAGACCGAAAGGGTAGCACCTATATCAATCATGGCTCGAATCAAACCTTGATCGTTTTTTGAAAAAAACAAGGGGAACAATACAAGTAAGTTCACTGCACCTATCACGAAACCAATCATGATAAAGATAGAAGACTTAATACCTTGTTTTTGGATGATACCCATGTTACAAATATATTGTAAATAAGCCTAAGCAGGCCTTTTCGATTGGCTGAAATCTTGTAATCGGTTAGTCGATTTACTTATATTTATTAGTCAGTCTATTTTTAAGCATTTTCCAGATCATTTGAAAGGAAATTCGAGACTCCGTATAAACCACTTCTTTCTGATCAATCAATGTGCCAAGGCATTCCGCATACCAATCTTTATGTTTCTCAATGATATATTCAATGATCTGCTTTCTGTTGGGATGGGTATCATTGGCCAAAGTAGACTTATTGGTTTGTCTATAATGTAATAGGAATTCAGGGATTAAGTGCACATTCCAATTGGCTTTAGTCATGCGGATATAAAATTCCCAATCCTCATAACCTAGCTTCATGCTTTCGTCATAACCACCAATTTGGTCCCATGCCGAACGGCGCACCATGGCACATGCGGGGCATTGGTTGGAGAATAAGAAGTTAAATGCATTGCCACCTCTAGGTTTGGCCTTGCCAGTTTTATTTCCAAAGTATTGAATATAGCTTGTAACGACTCCTGTTGCTGGTTCATTTTCAAGGACCTTGATTCCTTTTTCAAAGAAGCTAGGATCAAAAAAATCATCTGCATCTAAAGCCACTATAATATCTCCTTTGGCATGCGCTACTCCATAATTTCTTGCCGCAGACATTCTTCCATTTTCCTTATGCAACACTTTTATCAATGGATCTTGTTCTATTTGAGCTAAAATTCCAATGGTTGCTGCATCTGTTGAGCCGTCATTCACAATAATAATCTCGTCCGCAGGGGTAGACTGCATTTTGAGTTTACTTATAGTCTCTGGCAAATATTTGCCATCATTAAAACAGGGAATGATAACACTAATCATATTGCAATCTAATGGATTTGTTTATAACAGAAGATGTTTAATTGCACATCATAAGGTGTGCTTGTTTGTTTTTGGTAAAATGGACTTGTCAATTGATCTGCTGCCATTTTAATATAGACATTGAATCCAATGGATTCCACTTGTTGCAATAAAGTATGTAATTGTTTAGTTTGATCCACTTTTCCGTGGTATTCCAAAAAGAAATGGTCTACTTTTTTGAGTCCTTCTAAACAGTCCGCGACTACTTGAAATTCTGCCCCTTCAATGTCCGTCTTCAAAAAATCCACCTGTTCAAATTGTTCCAAAAAGCTTGCTAATCGGATGGCTTTGACTTTGTGGTCACTATGGTTGGTTAAATCAATATGGCTGGCTTCCGATCCCTTATTTGTAAAAGAGAGGGTCTTGTCTTCGATCCACACAGCTTCCTGATGTAAATGTGTATCCTTAAAACCATTGACTGCTATATTCTGATTCAATAAGCCGAATAAAGACTCGTCAGGCTCAAATGCATGAAGGGTTGCATTGGGATAAATTGTTTTAAAATAAATGCTACTTAATCCAATATTGGCGCCACAATCAATAATGATTGGTTTAGGATTATTTGTCTCAAAACGATATATCTCGCTTAAAAAAAGTTCCTCATAAGTTTTAATCAATTCGTAAGGTCGCTTGTAAAACACTTTGAATTGGCCGAAATCAAAGGATTTAACCTGCTGGTCCTCCTGATGTTTAATGATGCGTTTTTGGATCCATGAAAATTGCTTAAATCTTGGCTTTGGCTTTGTTTGGGTTAGTTTTTTTTGGATCCCCTTTAGTATATTTGTAATGAACATAAATGATTGTTTGATGTCTGATTGCCTTATCTCTATTTGTATACCTGCTTATAAAAAGCCCGAATATGTGGTGCGCGCTATTCAGTCTGTCTTAAAACAATCGTATAAAAAAGTAGAGATTGTCATTTCGGACGATTCTCCTAACGAGGATATAAAAATAGCGATTCAGCCTTACATTTCTGAGCTAGATATTAAATATTATCACAATCAACCCGCTTTAAAAAGTCCAATGAATTGGAACAATGCTTTGGATAAAGCAACTGGTGATTATGTGATGTTGTTGCATCAAGACGATTGGTTGCATCATCCCAATGCTTTAGAGATTTATGTAGCAAGCTTTAAGAGTCATCCAGAAGCAGGATTTGTGTTTTGTAAAAACACTGCGATTCAGCCTGACGGAGTGCACTTGAACTTGCAAGCGATTAAGAGTCTGCTGGGCAATATGGTTCAAAAGCCGCATCATATCCTTAGAGCCAATGTAATTGGTCCGCCAAGTAATGTGATGTTAAAACGGTCTATTCCGATTCGTTACGACGAAAACTATATCTGGCTGGTGGATGTAGATTATTATGTACAATTGTTAGAAGCGGGGAATCAATATGTGTATCTAGACCAACATTTGGTGAGTATTGGTTTGCACGAAGACCAAACCACAGTGTTCTGCAGAAACAATGAAGACGTGATTGTAAAAGAAAATATCCACTTTTCGTTTAAGCTTGGCAATAAAGCTTTTTCTGATATTTTGATCTATGATTATTACTGGAGATTACTTCGCAATTATCATATTCGAAGCGAGGAAGATTTATTCAAAATGGGAGTGCAGCAGAATCAATTACTTCCTGTAATTACACATCAGTTGAATTGGGAAAAAAGATGTCCAGTTGGGGTATTAAAATTTGGGCCTTTCTCTAAAATCCTAATGACTTTAAATTATCTTTTTAAGCCTGTTTCTTGATGCTTATTTTATAAAACGTTTTAAGGTCAAGGCCTTCTTTTCTATAAATTTCCAAGACAATATCCCAAATGCAAAAGCGCCGATGCTTGCGTATAAGAATAGCTCGAATGTGCTAGGCTTACAATAATACACAATCAATTGTTGTATCGGAAATGCATATAGGTAGATGCCATAGGAAGGGTCGCCTAATTTCTGATGCACCCAATTCGCTGCTTTGGACTTCATTTGTCCAATATAAAGGATGACAAAAGGCAGGCAAGTAAAAAGCCATGCACGATCAATTTTAAAAATGATCATGGCAATAAATAATAGAACAGCAGCGATAAAGAGGTATTTACTTGAATCCCATTTTTCCCAATTGACACATGCAAAAAAAGAGCCTGTGATAAAGTAAATGCCTAAGTCAAAAACTAAATCTAAGGGGATCGGTTTTTTGATACTCAATAATTCACTTGGATAGAATAAGTTGCCGACTGTAAACAAAGCCATCATGCCTAACAAGGTCCATCTTAGGGTTTTTATATTTTTCTTGATTGGGAATAGCAGTAATAAAACAATATAAAACAAGAATTCAAATTCTATCGTCCATAAGGAGCCATTGATTGCCCTTGATGGTAAATGATCAAATACGCCATGTATAAAAAAAGGAGGTGAAAACAATAAAAGATTGCCCCAAAAATAATGGTAGATGGCAGGATTTAAAAGGTAAGGGACTTGAGTGGTTGGATAAATAAAATACACTGCAACTAAAGTCAATATCAATACCACTATTAAACCAGGGAAAATGCGTAAAATTCTTTTTGAAAGATAATCTATCACACTTTTACTACGGGTAAGACTTTGTAAAATTAAATAACCACTAATAACAAAGAAGCCCTTTACCCCAATAAAAGACAAGATGAGGTAGTTAGAAGTCAACTGGCCTAAAGGGTCCGATTCGCCTACGCCATTTAACACATAAGAATGTGACACGATCACAAACCATGCAAAAATGATCCTGATTAGATCGAAGTTATTGGCTTCTCTTTCTATTTTGATAGGCGCTTCAGGCATGATTGTGTAGATGAGGTTGCAAATATATCTTATCTTTAATTTGATTTCAAAGCTATTTTATGTTGCTATCCATTATCATCGTTAACTACAATTCAGGTGCACTCTTGTTAGATTGTTTACAATCTGCAGAATTGGACTTATTTGACTTGGATAAAGTGGAGTGGATTATTGTAGACAATAGCAACAATACAGGAGACAAGCATTTAATCACCACTGCATTTCCCATGGTGCAATGGGTGGATATGGGATACAATGCAGGATTTGCAAGGGCAAATAATCAAGGGATTGAATTGTCTAAAGGTCAATTGGTCCTGTTGTTAAATCCAGACACTTTATTGAAGCCTGGAGTTCTTTTAGCCACTGCGCATGAATTGATTCAATCCAATTTAGTGGCAGCAGGAGTTCAATTGGTGCATTTAGATGGACAACCACAATTTTCTGCAAGTAATTTTATGATGGGTGGATTGAATCATTTATTGCCATTGCCTTATTGGGGTGCTTTCATTAAAAGCGCCGCATCTTTATTTATAAAAGAAAAGCCTGCTTTGATTCAAGCAGCAAATTATACAGAAGTAGATTGGATTAGTGGGGCATTTTTAATGGTAAAAAAAGAAGCCATTCAAAAAGCTGGCATGCTTGATCCTGAATTCTTTTTGTATGCAGAAGAAGTAGAGTGGTGCGCAAGACTTGGTAAATTTGGGAAGATGGCAGTTTTTGGCAATTATTCAATTGTGCATTTGATTGGACAATCCATTCAAGAAGCATCCAATGCAGAAGACAATAGCTATACAAACTTGACGGATAAGAAAGGATTACAATTGATGGTATCCAATCATTTGAGAATTAGGAAACAGTATGGGGTGCTTTGGTTTCTATTTCAATTGCTTAATTATACTTGGACAGTGCCAGTCTATTTTATTGCAGGTATAGTAGATACTATTTGGAAAAGAAAATCGCTTGTTCAAATGATTCAATCTTGGGGGGGCTTTACTAAAAACATCGTTGAGTTGTGGCTGGTTACTCCAATCATCATTGCGAGAAAGCCACACTTTTACAAATACTTATAAAGCAGGGGATATTCATGTGTAAGGATTGATCAAACTTAAGTACTACTTATCTGTTCAATAGTCCTTTGAGTGCATCAATTCTGAACTGAATGATGGGCCAAAATTTGGCAGGATGCAATTGCAATGCATATTTAATACCGAGCGCTATTGATGCACCTAATTTGAATAGGTATTCAACAATTTTTAAAAGGTATGCTTTTTGAGAAATTATTTTGGTCCTTGCTCTTTCTCCTCTGCCTATGCCACTTGCCACTCGATATAGGTATTCAGGAGTTAGTTTATTCACCTCTACAACATGATAGACACAAATGCTGGGATCGTAATAAATTTTTTCACCAAGCGCAATGATTTTATAAAACAATTCCTTTCCTTCTCCGCCAATTCTTAAAGTGCCCACCACGCCAGGTATAGCTACATTGAATCCGCCCACTACATCAAAGGCCGACTTCTTCATAATCATATTGGATTCCAATGGATACTTGCCATTTTCAAAAGGACAAGCAACTGGTGCATAATCAAAGTTGCCTACCAAGGAGGATACATAATAGCTCATCCATTTTGGTTCTGCTGGGATGTATTTAGGGATAATTTTGCCGCCAAATCCCAAAACGTTTGGATGCGTATTGGTGTGTCGAATGATATGGTGGATATAATCTGGAGTTGCAACTGCGTCATCATCCATAAAACACAACCAATCTGCCTTCGCTAATTGAGCGCCTTTATTTCTTGCATAAGAAGCCCCTTGATTGGTCTCTGTAGTATAATAAAAATGTCCCTCAGGATTGGCCGCACGCCATTGAACAAAAACCTGTTCTGTGCCATCTGTTGAATTATTGTCCACCACAATCACTTCAAAATCCTCCTTAGATGCAGATTGGTGGTACAAGCTATCTAAAGCAGCTCCAATATAGGCTGCTCGATTATAACTACAAATAACAACAGATACAATCATTATAAAGCCGCTTTTTGCTTGTCCATAAATTGTTTCACCGCAATTACAATAAAAGCAATCAATGCCAACCAAACTAGGATAGAAGCAATTCCTGCAATTTGTTTCGCCCTAGTTACTGAAGCCGGCTTGAATTCGAATCTAATTTTATGATCACCTGCAGGAACAACCAATCCTCTTAAAACATAGTTCACTTTTAAAATCGGTGTTTCTTGCTCATCGATATAGGCTTTCCAACCATCACGATAATAGAGCTCACTGAATACAGCCAATTGTTTTGCATTGGTTTTAGCGGTATAGTGAATCACATCGTTTTGATTGTCCACTAACTGAATGCGCGCTGTAGTATCTACTTGTAAACCAGACAATGCATCAATCTTATCTTGCTCATCCATCACTGCTGTATCTTTTGGATTAAAGAAGCTAAGGTGATCCATCACTGCCCTTGGTCCTTTTCTATAGTCAATCCCTTTTACAAACCATGCATTGCCTAATGCGTCTGGATTAGGGATCGTATCCGATGCCATATTGCCGGTGATGATGTACTTGGTGTTCATCATGTTCAATGTTGGCAAACAGTTAGGGAATTGATACCATTGGTTCTCTATTAAGTCTTGATAGATGCTCAATTTGGCAGGATTGTATCCGCCCACTAATTTATGGTGGTAAGCCATGATGGCGCCTTCATTAAATGCATTTTGTACGCCACGTCTTAAATCAATGATACGGTAATTGCTAGTGTCTTTCAACAAAGCTTTGTCTAAGTCGGTCAATGCAAACACATTCTCGTTTTCTGTTGCTTCTACATACTGACTTGGCTTAAGATATTGAACATTGATTTGGAATAAGTCCACCAATGTTAGAATACCGATACCTGCAATGAAGATGGTTTGTTGGATGGTTTGCTTAATGTATAAGTAAATCAATAAGAAAGCGATGCCCATAAAAAACAAGGCCCTTGTTAAGTCGGATTCAATAAAGCCTTTGCGGTCCTCTGCAATAGCATTTACTAAATCTCTCGCAGGGGTTTCAAATGCTGCTTTTTGATTTGGATCTTGGATTTGCATGATCTGACTCATCAATTGCTTTTCACTTTCCGATTTAAAATCAGATGTGAAATAAAGGGCAAGTACAGCAAAGAATACAAGGCCTAGCGTGATCCATCCAGTTTTGTGTTCTTGAATAAACTGTTTAAAATTGGTTGCTTTTACAATTGCATGGATCCCATACATTGCAAGTACCCCAATTAATAAAGTAGGTACTACAATGATCATGCTTGGTGCACGGAATTTATTATACAAAGGCAAATGCTCTAATATAAATAAGTTAAAAGTTTCAAAATAAGATCCAGCAGCAAGAAGGATGGATAAGACGATCACCGCCCCAATCCACCAACGATTTGGATTCTGATTGCTTCCGAATCCAATACATGCTAGGAAACAAATGATAATGCCAACGTAGGGAGGTCCTGCTGTGAAACCAATCCCGCCCCAATAAAATTGTAAGAAAGATTGTAGTTGCTGACCCACTTCTGGCTGCATTTGTTGCAACACTTCAATCGCTTTAGATTTTGCAGGGTCTACTAAATTTGGATCACTTGATGCGCCGTAAATATGTGGGAACATCATCACCAAGGGCTCCGATAAAAACATGCTATAACTTAATGCATAGTCTTTATTTAATCCGGTATTGGTGATCTTGCTATCTTTTGTTGCAAGTGCACTGCCGCCTCTGATAGATGCTTTGCCATATTCAGCAGTACTCATGAGCATAATGGCATTCACCGCTAAGCCCATGATGCCGGCAACTAAGCTAAATCCAATTGTTTTAAGGATATGGGTGTACTCTTTTGCTTTGATCCATTGGATTAAGTAAAAGAGGGACATCGCAAGAACAATGATCAAGCCATAATAATTGATTTGAAGATGGTTCGCTTGAACAAATAAAGCCGTCGCAATTGCAGTGCAAATGGCACCCAAGTAATATTTCTTTTGAAAGATCAATAAGATAGCGCCAATAAAGAATGGCAGATAAGCAATGGCATGCATTTTAGTCATATGGCCTACCACCACAATGATTGGATTGTAAGTGGCATAACTATAAGCCAACCCACCAATAATACCAATGAGGGTAGAGAAACCAAGTACCTGTGCTAAAAAATAAAAACAAATACTTGCCAAAAAGAATAAGCCAACTGGCTCGGCTAAGTACAATGTGAAAATGCCATCCAATGCACCAATGGAATAAGGGCTAACTGGGATACCCGTAATTTGAAAAGTGGGCATACCACCAAACATACTATTGGTCCATAATGGTGTAATGCCATATTGTGCTTTATAATTCAAGGCGTCCTGAGCCATACCTTTCCATTGTGTCACATCCGATTGTTGCAATACTTTACCTTCTAAAGCAGGCTTGCAGTATACAATGGCTACGATTGCAAAAATGAATATGGCTAAAAGATGGGGTAGTAAGGACTTAAAGATGTTTTTCGACATAGGTTTTTATTGTAAAACAAACCTACAACTAAAAAGGCTTTTTTGTACTTTTAATGACTTGTAAATATCAACATCTATGTACAAACGATTCCCATTGTCCTTTTTTTCCAAACTAGCGGTCATTGCCAATTTGGTCTATATTTTATCTACGATATTTCTATTTGTTACTTGGCTCAAAATACCAAGGGATATTGCTCAGTTTATAGCGGTGATGGGTTTGGAATTAGCCCCTTTGACGAACCTGCTCTTTGTATTGGTATTAGCGGTATACACATTTCAAAAAAAACAGACTAATTTACCCCAATGGCAAACAATCTTTAACCTGAGTATGTTATTGTTACAGATTGCCCTCTTATTTATATAAATCACATCATGATCCATCAAATATTAAAAGACAAACCCACTAAATTATTCTTAGGCATCACTGCATTTTTTGTGGCCAATGCCCTAATTGCAGAATGTATTGGAGGGAAGATATTTTCACTAGAGTCTGTATTTGGTTTTGCGCCAATGAACCTCACTTTATTTGGTGAATCTGGACTGGCTTTTAATTTAACCTGCGGGGTGTTATTATGGCCATTGGAATTTGTGATTACAGATATTGTGAATGAATATTATGGCCCTAAAGCCGTAAGAAGAATAAGTCTGATTGCAGTGGCTTTGATTAGTTATGCATTCATTATGTTTTATCTAGCCATGTCAGCAGCGCCAGCTAGTTTCTGGGTGGAGTCAAAAATGCAAAATGGCGTACCTAGTATGCAATTGGCTTTCGAAGCTATTTTTGGACAAGGCATGTGGATTATCATTGGAAGTATTATCGCATTCATGGTGAGTCAATTGATTGACGTGACCATCTTCCATCAAATTAAAAAAAGAACAGGTGATAAAATGATCTGGTTAAGGTCTACTGGCTCAACAGTGGTGTCTCAGTTGGTGGATAGTTTTGTGGTATTGATTATTGCATTTAAAATTGGCAATGGTTGGTCTTGGTCAACTGTATTAGCGGTGGGTGTAGTGAATTATATATACAAGTTTACGATGGCCATTGTATTGACGCCATTAATTCATATCATCAGAAACCGTATCGAAAGCTATGTGGGTGCAGCAACTGCTCAAAAAATGAAATTAGAGGCAATGGGAGAGGAAGCGGGGATTTAACTAAACAGCAAATTGTTCCTTCAATAATTTTATAGCTACTTTGTCAATGGGAAGATGCATGGTGTCCTCACTTAAATTTTCCCATTCCACCCATCTAAAAGATTCGGCAGTGCCATTAGGGTCTGCTGTTTGATCAGAAGTAAAATCAAATGGTATAGTGGTTGTTTTGATTACAGACAAATCTTCGCAATGCACGTAATAATAAATAGAGATAATCTGATCCGTCTTTTTAAATGCAGACATTTGAAAAAAATCGGTGGTGTATAAATGATCTCCGACCGTAACAGTTAAACCGGTCTCTTCCATATATTCCCTAGCTAAACATTCCCTAGTACCCTCGCCAAATTCCAATCCACCTCCTGGAAGCTTTGTAAAGTAGTCGCCTCTAATATATTCATCGCTCACTAGTAATCTATTAGAAGGATCAATTAAAATACCATAAACACGTACATTGAATAAGGGCATGAACTTTATTTTAGGTGAATGCTTGCTTTGTAAACGAATGTGCCAGGACCTTGAAGCCAAATATGATTAAAGTGACCTCCGCCTTGGTTGTTAAAACTTACGGCCAATTTACCGCCCAATGTTTTTATAGCCACATGATGCTCGCCATCTTTATGTAAGTGGGTTGCAATTGCAGCAGCTGTTACGCCAGTGCCACAACTATAGGTTTCATTTTCTACACCTCTCTCATAAGTGCGGACAAATAAATGTTCTTTTTGAAATTCAACGAAGTTGACATTGATGCCTTCTGCTTTGAATCGATCATTGTAACGAATGGCTTTGCCTTCTGCAAAAACATCTAGATTTTCAACGCCTTCCACTACTTTGATATAATGAGGAGAACCGGTATTGGTCACAAAAAAATCTGTTCCTGTTTCAACAGAAGCCACGTCAATCATTTTTAAATGCACCCATCCATTGTTATGTATGGTCGCTTCGTGAGGACCATCTACAGCAATAAAAAGATACTTCTCTTTCACAATGCCATTGTCATGTGCAAATTGCACCAAGCATCTACCACCATTGCCGCACATGGTGCCTTCCGTGCCATCTGCGTTATAGTAAGTCATTGAAAAATCATATCCAGTAGCGGTGCCCAATAACATCAATCCATCTCCACCTACGCCAAATCTACGGTCACACAAAAAAGCGATTTGCTGATTGGACAAAGAGATGCTTCCATCTCTATTATCAATGATCACAAAGTCATTGCCTGTGCCTTGGTATTTTGAAAATTGGATATCCATTTGGTCGTTTTTTCTAAATTATATAGTTGCTATGATGCCTAAACTTTTTTGAATCATATGGTCTACTGCTTTTGCACCATCCTTGCTAAATTCTTTTTTCACTCTATTCGCCACAATCACATTGATGCTCAAACATTGGTGCCCTAATAAATTACACAAACCATAGATCGCACTTGTTTCCATTTCAAAATTAGCAATATGGTGGTTACCAAAACGGAAACTCGTCATTTGATCTACTAGGTTAGGCATCTTTAAAGGAAGTCTTAAAATCCTTCCCTGTGGACCATAAAAACCTGGACAAGTTACGGTAATGCCATGGCTATATCCATCTGTAAAATGCTTTAATAAACCTGCGCTAGCACTGGAAATATAAGGCTTGATATGATGCGCTTGGATATTGGTATGTTGCTCAAAAGCACTCAAAATCGCCAACTCTTCGTCGTTGTTATTCGGTTGATAGAAATGCAATAAATTATCCACCCCCAATCCATGCGTACCTGCCACCAATTGGTCTACGCCTACTTCTCCTTGTAAAGACCCACAAGTGCCTAAACGAATCACTGAGACCGATTTTTTAGTCTCTTTAATGCATCTAGTCTCAAAATCAATATTCACCAAAGCATCTACTTCATTCAAGGCGATATCTATATTATCTGGTCCAATCCCCGTACTCATGACCGAAATACGCTTTTGGCCAATATAACCTGTATGGGTAATAAATTCTCTATGGGCAGATTGGTGATCAATGCGGTCAAAGTACTTGCTCACATGGGCAACACGTTCAGGATCACCCACGGTAATGATGGTATCTGCAATCTCCTCTGGACGAAGGTCTAAATGGTATACCGCCCCTCTAGGGTTAATGATTAATTCTGAAGCGCCAATAGGCTGTTGCATAGGGATGTTTTAGGCTACAAATGTCGTTTAATTCGAATTAGTGGTAAAATTCTTTTATAATTAACTTCTTTGCGTTATTTTCGCGTCCCGATAAAGGGTCCTGTGGCCGAGTGGCTAGGCAGAGCTCTGCAAAAGCTTCTACAGCGGTTCGAATCCGCTCGGGACCTCGATACAAAGCCTGTTACGAAAGTAACAGGCTTTTTTAATGCGAGACAGCGTCGAAAGCTCGCTTTCGTAAG
>JACCDH011624573.1_pt1 | contig 27891 bp, 26 predicted proteins | sample 7442481 | NCBI WGS metagenome assembly JACCDH01 (sample SAMN15323433, study PRJNA562643) | freshwater metagenome | isolation source: river surface water | place: USA:Blue River Watershed | collected 2017-08-15 | reverse complement strand
ATGCTGCCGCATCAGCCCCACCGGCACAGACATGCGCTCAGCCGCTTGGCCCAGAGGCACCTGCCCATACGCCTGATAAATGCCTGGGTGCTCAATGGCACCGCCCAGCACAATCACGCCCACATGCCGCCCGACAGCCTCTGGGGGCGGCACGGGGTATCGGTTTTCCAGCGGACGCAGCAGCGCGTGGGGTAGAGCCTCAAAACCCAGCAACCCCAGCACCACCAAACCGCCCCACAGCATGCGAACAGCTGCCCGTCGCCAACGCGCAGCACCACTCAGCAACCCCAGCGCCACGCACCACCACACAGCCAGCCAAAACATGGGCTGCGTGATGGCCGATATCAGCTTGGACAAAACAAACATATGGACCTTTTCAAAGCTCTTAAACGACAAAAGAGCCTTTCGGCTCTTTTGTTGTCAAACAATTGTGATTTGAACCCTATCAATTAAGACTTAGGTCAGTGTGACCGATCCTAACTTTAAGTCAAACAATTAAGTGCTTGTAAGTACTTGCCTACCACCAAGCGCTCGTCATACAAACGCTCCATTTTTAAGCGGCCCTGCTGGCCCATGGCTTGGCGCTCTTCGGAGGTCATGGCCAACATCTGGCCCATGGCCCGGATCAAGTCGGTTGCGTTGGCCACTTCGCACAGGTAGCCGTTCACCCCATCGTCTACCACATCGCGGCAGCCCACCGCATTGGTGGTGACCAAAGGTTTGGCCATGGCCGCCGCCTCTAGCAAGGTGCGTGGTGTGCCCTCTCGGTACGAAGGCAACACCACCACATCGGCCTTGGCCAGCGCTTGGCGCACATCGTCGCTCACACCCCAGTAGCTCACCGCACCTTGGCTCACCCAATCGTCCATTTGCACCCGACCAATGGCGGTGGGGTTTTGAGCGTCCAAAAAACCCAAAAGGGCAAATTCGGCATTCGGATGCTGTGCTTTCAAAGCCGCAGCGGCTTGCACGTATTCACCCACCCCTTTGTCCCACAACATGCGGGCGATCAGCAAAAACACCACGCGCCCATCGTTGGGCCTGTTTGGCACGGGTTGAAACTTGGTTAAATCAACCCCGGACCCCGGCAAAAGCCCCACCACCTTGGGGTCCACCAAACCTTGGGTCACAAAGGCCTCCAAGTCATCTTGGTTTTGAAAAAACACCTTTGCCGAACCGGACAAAGCCAAGCGGTACAAGCGTCGCACCAAGGCCGTGAGCCAGTTTTTTTTGTTAAAAACCGAACCCAAACCCGCAATGTTGTTGACCACCGCAATGCCCAAACTCCGCGCGGCCAGAGAGCCGTAAACATTGGGCTTGACCGTGAAGCCCAGGAGCACATCCGGGCGCAAGGTTTTCAACAAGCCGCGGTAGCGCCACCACAGCAGCGCGTCTCGCAAGGGGTTGGTGCCTTGGTTGTCCATTGGCAAAGCAACGAACTGGCAGCCCAAGTCCCGCACGCGGTCGGCATATTCGTCATGCGGTGCCACGGTCACAACCTCATGGCCTTCGGACAACAACGCTCGGATCAGGCCCGAACGAAAGTTCAATAAATTCCATGCGGTATTGAGGGCAATTACGACTTTCATGGCTGCCCCTGGTTTTCCAACCAAGCTTGAAACATCAAGACAGTCCAAAGGTGGTGCTGCCAATTGCGTTGGCCCGAGAGGTGTTCGGTCCATTTTTGACGAATGGGCGAGGGGTTGAAGAAGCCCTCTTGCCGCAAGCGGGATTCGCTCAAGAGCGTTTCGGCCCAGTCGCGCAGGGGGCCGCGCAGCCAGTGGTCAATCGGCACACCAAAACCCACCTTGGGCCGCTCGATCAATTCGCGTGGGACGTGGCGGTACAACACTTCGCGCAGCGGCCACTTGGTCACGCCACCGCGCAGCTTGAAATCCAGCGGCAGTGACCAGGCGAACTCCACCACCCGGTGGTCCAACATGGGCACCCGTGTTTCCAAACTCACGCCCATGGCGGCTCGGTCCACCTTGGCCAAGATGTCGTCGGGCAGGTACGTGAGCATGTCCAGCGCCATCATGCGCTCCACCTCACTCAAGCCTTTAAGCGCGAGCTGTTCACCCGTCAGCACCGTGGCTGGCTCGTGTGCACCTAATACCAACGCATCGGGATCTAGCCAGTGCGACACCATACCGCGGTAGAGCTCGGCCACGGTGGTGTGACCCAGCAAGGCAGCGCCCTTATGCAGCTTGTCGCCCAAACGCGCCACCGGCAAAAAGCGGCCCAGCGAGTCCCAGCGCGCCGGGGGCACCGCCGTGATGGCAGCGGCGGCGGCACGGCGCAGGGGTTTGGGCACCCGTTGCAACTTACCCCACAGCCGGGCCGTCATTTGGTAGCGGTTGTAACCACAAAAAAGCTCGTCACCGGCATCACCAGAAAGAGACACAGTCACCTTCTGGCGAGCCAACTGCGATACTAAAAATGTTGGTATTTGCGATGAATCGGAAAAAGGCTCGCAATACAACGCTGGGAGCCGTGGAATCACGTCTAAGGCCTGCTGTGGCAATACATACAACTCAGTATGATCTGTGCCTAGGTGATTTGCTACTGCCTTGGCATGCACCGCCTCGTTGTAACCCTCTTCGTTAAAGCCAATGGTGAAGGTCTTCACCGGACGGCTTGACTGAGCCTGCATCAAAGCCACAACGATAGATGAATCTATCCCGCCGGATAAAAATGCCCCAATCGGCACGTCAGCCATCATCTGCTGCTGCACCGCTGAGTTCAACAACACTTCTAGTGCATCTACAGCCTGAGTTGGCGTACCAGTAAAAGGGGTAGCGCAGCCAGAAACCGCCACATCGGCGGCTGACCAGTAACGCACCAACTTGGGCTCTGGCTGTGCCAAGGACACAGTTACTAAACAACCGGCATTCAGCTTGGAAATGCGTTGATAAATGGAATATGGCGCAGGAATATAGTTGTACCGCATTAGCAAACACAGCGAGTTTCGATCGATAGCTGCGGCAAAATTTGGGTGTGCTTTTAGTGCCTTTAGCTCAGACCCAAACAAAAAAGTTGCATTCTGGCCAGTGCCCTGCCAGCCGTAATACAACGGCTTTTCTCCCAATCGGTCGCGCCCCAACGTAAGTGTTTGGTCTTTCCTGTCCCACACAGCAAAGGCAAACATACCAATACAACGATCAACTGTTGACTGAATACCCCAAGCATCAAATCCAGCCAACAAAGTTTCTGTATCCGAGTGCCCTCGCCAAGCGAGAGTTACCCCGGTTGTCGCAAGGGCAGCACGACAATCCATATGATTGTAGATCTCGCCATTAAAGGCAATTACATATCGCCCACTATCCGATAACATTGGCTGATGCCCAGCAGCTGACAAATCAACAATCGACAAACGCTGATGGCCAAGTCCAATACGGCAATCGGAATCCGACCAGTACCCTGCATCGTCTGGTCCACGTGTCTTGATAGCATCAGCCATAAGTTGAAGCAAAGAGCTATCGGCAAACTTATCATCACCAGCAACACCGCCAAGAAAACCAACAAAGCCACACATTAGATCTACGCCTTCGCAATACCAACAGCACACCAAAATGGGGTTTTTTCACTAAAAACAATTTGTTCTAAGCCCACCGACTCCATCATTTGTTGAATTTCAATTCTTGAAAATCGCTGCTCCAGGCGCGTGCCAAACCGATCTAGTGCATCGGTACGCATAACATAAAAGCCCCAATTACGATAAGGAGCAAGGGGATAGTTCTTAACATCTGCACCGAGAAATTCAGCAAATTTTGCAAATCGCGCTAATGGCCAATATAATAATGCAGCAATAATTTGGCTCATTACATATCTTAAACCATGTGGCATTCGGGAAACTATCCTTCGAATCAACTCGCTCGTTCGCCAAAGCAATCGAAACCACGCCGGTCGATTGTCAAATGCATAGTACAGATACAAAAGAAAAGGGGCGCCGGGCTTAAGCTTAGCTACGCATGAGGCAAGTGCTGCACGAGTATCCGGTATGTGATGTAAAACACCTAAGCTATAACCAAAATCCATTGAGTGATCAGCGAAGGGCATATCATCAACACCAGCATTGTGAAATTCACAATTATTCAGTGAATTCAGATTCTTTTGCGCAATAGCTATTGCAACACTTGGGTCTATACAATGTAACCGGCCAACACGAGGAGCAACTAACTTTGCCCAACGGCCGCTACCGCAACCAAGATCAAATCCAACTGCATCTGCTGGTAAATTCTGCCAGGGGAAAACAGAAAAATAGCTTTCAAAAAGTTGGTTGGTGTCTTCAATAGACATGCCTGATTGATCAAACCGCGCCCACTCATCACCAAATCCAGCCACTGTTTTCACATCCAAGTTACCAGTTTGTGTTTTATTCATTTTATTCATTTTATTCATTTTATTCATTTTATTCATTTTATTCATGAAATCCATATTTTAGCGATTACTGTCATTACTTCCTGCGCCTGCAGAAACCATATTGCTACTCATAAGACAGCGGAAATAGTCAACGTACTTTTTTGCACTGAATTTATTCTGGGCGAGCTTACGCACCGACTCCTTGAAACCAGCCTCATGCTGAACACGCACTAACAACAGTTCAATTTGACGGGCTAATTCTTGTGGATCGAGTTGCGGACTACAATAGAGAAGCCCTTCTATATCATTACCGAATTTTCGAGAATCACCGGTGTCTCTTACTATGACTCCACAACCGGCCATCAGGGCTTCGGCCACAACACGGGACGGGTAATTGGTGATTTCCTGCATTGACAAAACAACCGATGACTCTGCAAATAAGTCGTCAGCGGTTGCATAGCCAATAAAAGATATCGGCACACCAATCTCGGCTAGCTCTGCAACGCGACCAATCACCCATGGCTCCAATGAGCCATACCCAGCAATCTGGAAGGTCACTCCAAGGCTTCCTCGGTCTCGCAAGTTGTTCCAGATTTTGGGCAGAATAATCAGGAAGTCATCAATACCTTTACCCGGGATTAGGCGGCTGAGAAGCACAACGCTAGACTGCTTAAAGGCGCCCCTATCCGGCGGCGGCACGAGATATGTACCTCCCGGTGTCAAGCTCATTTTCGCTGCGTTTCTAGAGTGTTGCAGAGCTTCGAAGATCGTTGGACTAAGCACGTCTATCTTTGCAACGAAAAAAAATGACAGCCAAGACCAAGAACTAGCAACTGTTCCTCCGAACAACGCGGGAACACGCGTGCAGTCAACCATAGACATCGAGACATGATCACATCTACCCACATGTAAGGGCCACAGGCAGTTCAACGGATAATGGTAACTTGCACCTTCTGGGATAGTGCTCAACAGCCTGCGCAAAGCGAGAATGAATGCTAACCGACTCCATTTGGCAATTGTTAGACCAAGTAGGAGAGGAAAAATATCTTCCCGATCATGATGATCTCGCTTTAGTTGCTGAATGAGTCGCTCCGGCGCTACGAAAAATGCATCCATACCATTTCGCGCTAGACTTGTAAAAATGTCAAAGAACCGTTTCTCAGCCCCGCCATAGGAAGGTGATGAGATAATAATGTAGTTACGCATGATTTACATTTTTCAGTTGATTCAGCGGAATTTGATGTCGATCAACGAAATGCAGGATTACCGCAAACATAAATAGAAAATATACGAAAGAATAGTATCGCCAATGCATGATCTCAGACCACATTATTGGCATCGGCGCAACAAATCCAAGTAAAATTAATTTACCAACAATTGGGCGAATATTTTTTTTAATAAGCACGATATATAAAGCCAAAATCACCATAAATAGCGACAGAACTGAAACGAGAGCCTCCATTGCATTTGCATTTCTAGTTGAATCAATAAAAAAACTATATGCACGCATTGGTATTAACATAAAATACTTGACTGGATAGAACAACCAATAGCCATAAGAATCAATTATCCCTGAAGAAATCCCCCCAATTCTACTTGGTGCTTCAAGTAACCCATCACTCGAGTACCCAGGTATATTTGATTTTATCAATGGCGCAGCAATCGAAATTATAATTAGCGACACAAGAATTAACCAATAGCGCGGCTTTGACAATCGTGGGATAAGATAAAACAACATTACAAAAGCAATCAGCATGTAATAACGAGCAATCATCGCAAGAATCAACGCCACAAATAAGTGCAGCCATTTCCCGCGTAAATAATAACTCGAGAAAAAGATAGTTGCACACATTGCATATACTTCTTTATTAAGACCAAGGAAGCCGAATAAAAAGTAAGGAAATATTAATGATCCCATTATGAAGAAAATACGCCCCCACATTGTGTGAAAGCAATCAACACCAACTTTAATGCTTACGCACATCAGTATCAACTGCCAGAGCTGGATTAATATTAGATTACCATCGACTATATTCATAAAAAGAATTGGCGATCCAATCAGAAGTAAATCCGGAGCTTCGGTCAAATTGACATCTGAAAAAAGCGTTTGATATACCCAAAAGTAATTACCCGCATCCGAGAAAAAATAATCGATTATCTCGGTTTCATGAATTTCAAATAAAGTTTTCCTGAATGTCAGCAGTATTACGAGCATTAACAAGAAAATTATCCCAAATAAGAGACTACCAATTCGTATCTTAAACATATATCATCGCCTTGGAAGATACCGCTTCTGCAATTCTAGTAGTTTTGTATAAAGAGATGCCTCGCTTTCAAAGGCACTGTGTGATCGCTCCGGGCGAGCCAAATAATCCGCAAGTTCCTGTTCTGTCCAACCCATTTTTTTTAAAAAGTATTCAATGTCTGCTTGAAGGTCGTCAGGATCAGGGTATGGACTGTGAGCGAGGTGTTCCTTTGCCTTTTCACGACTCATCTGGCCAGAACAGATGAGAGAGGATAGGTGTAACCGGCGCTTATCGACACCGAACTTGGCTGGAAGCAGGTAGCCTTGATAAAAGCGAGTGAAGATCGACTCGTAGTGTTTGTAAGGATAGGGTCGGTAGCCAAGCTCCTTGACTAGCAAGGCTATACAGCGTTCCTTGTCGTAGTCAATAAAATCTAAAAAAGGCACCCACTGCGTGCGACATACCAAGCGATGCCACACGAAGCGCTTAACCCCCATGGTTGGCAAACTGCGAACCTTAACACCTCCGCGACCAGCGATTGCGAGTATGTTCTTACGGTCGAACTTGTTCCAGTTGTAATTGCGCGGTACTCGCATGCCCTCAGTAGTGGTATTGCTTCCAGACAGCATGAATTTCACCCCGTATCTCGCAGCCAAGTTATAGTTGACTGCCAACATTGCATTGTCGTAGAGCAATTCCACGTCAATTACATCGGCGTCAAAAAAAGCCTGCTGTAATGCACGATACTCCCTCCATTCGACCACGTGGGTATAGAGGTCTACCCCGAGTTTTCTCACCAAGTTTTCAATATTGTTTACTGCTAACTCGGAGTTCCATCCGTTATCCATGTGGACCGCTAGAGGCCTCAGTCCATGCTTCTTAGCAAGATACAGTGCATATGCACTGTCAGCGCCACCGCTGACACCAACGATGCAGTCGTAGCGCTTGCCACGTCCTGCCAAGCGGACTTTTTCCACGAATGCGGCAAGTCTAGCGTCCAACAAATTTGCTTCTGCTGGCTGATACGCATCCAGTTTCTCCAGCATCGCTGTGCAATAGTTGCAACGACCTAAACTGTCAAATACCACATCGGCAGCATGTGCGTCAATCACACAACGGGTGCATTCTTGAAATGACTCATTCATCATTGAAATAGTTGGCGAATGGACGAGTAGTCCGGGTAGTTGATGAGAACTGCTCGATGCGGCCCGTAGAAAACAAATATGCTGCCTGCCGCAGCGGCTGAGGCGCCTGCATCAACTGCTGCACGCATATCAGCAAGATTGGCCGCACCACCACAGGCGATCACAGGGACATTGACCGCGGCTGATACCCTTGCTATCAGTGCGGTGTCAAATCCACAACACTGCCCATCTCGATCAACGTTGTTTAAGAAGACCTCGCCCGCGCCCGCAGCAACAGCCGCCTTAGCATGTTGTATTGGATCCAATTTGGTCAGTCGGCGTTGGCCCGGGTGGTAGACCCGATCGCGCCCCAAAAGATCGCGTTTGACATCAATAGCTACGACAACGCTACTTGCCCCAAGCTCATGCGAAAGCTCGCGCAACAATTGAGGCCTATCAATTGCCGTGCTATTGACGGCAATCTTCTCGACGCCACTCGCAACAATCCGACGTGCTTGATCCAGTGTACGAACACCCCCACCGTAGCACAATGGCATAAAGCATTCACCGGCGATGCGTGCGATTAAGTCGTAGTTTGGCTCCGCCCCACTGCGCGAGGCGGTGATGTCGAGAAAAACGAGCTCATCGACGGACTTCTCGTTGAATATCCGGATTGCATTAATCGGGTCACCTACATAGCGTGGTCGTCCGAACTTATTGGTCTTAACCAACCCCCCATCTTGCAACAGCAGGCATGGAATGACACGGTTGAATAACTCATTCATAGTGCTGTAAATCTGCGAAGCAGGCCCATGCCAAAGAGATGACTCTTCTCAGGGTGAAATTGAACACCGAAGATGTTGCCAACTTCAAACGCTGAAGCGAAATCGACGCCGTATAAACAATTCGCTGCTGTGTGGACAGGGTTAGTGGTACGCACATAGTAGCTATGCACGAAGTAGAACCGCTCGGCTTCAGTCGCATCGCACTCAAACAGACGTCCAGTTGTGCTTGGACGAATTGTGTTCCAGCCCATGTGCGGAACTCTTAGGCCAGGTGTTTCAGGAAAACGGACTGTGACTGCGTCAATCCAACCGAGCCCCGGAACATCACTTTCTTCACTCCCTTTCGTCATCATTTGCATGCCAAGGCAAATACCTAATATTGGTTTAGATCGAGAAAGCACTTGCTCATTTAGCACGGGGATGAGTCCAGCTTCAGCGAGCTTGGCCATACCGTGTCCAAAATGCCCGACTCCTGGCAGGATCAACTTGTCGGCAGCCTCGATGTCCTCGACCATGCCGCTAACACGAGCTTTAGCACCAATCATTCGCAACATGTTTAATACCGAGCCCACATTTCCAACACCGTAGTCAACGATAACGATCATGATGACTCCCGATAGAATTCTTGGGCGATATACAGTTCATTAATCAAACACTTTCCCAATGAAATTAAGATAATTGCTACGCCAGTTCGATGCCCAGATACTCTCCATCTGCTGTGTACTCACAAGCCCAGCATTGACATCGAGAACCAACATCGCTAATTCACTAGCATCTTCAAAACCCTGAAATGGATGCACTGGATAAGAAAATCGAGCCTTGGGCGTGTCCCAAATAAAGACTTTAGGTACCAGCCCAATAGCCTCAAACAACCCAGTAGAAACTTCGCTTACTACCGCCCCCACCTCTTGGAAAGACGAGTACATATCTTGATGGGCATCAATTCGAAATTTCCCGATAAATCCATCTGGATACTTAGCCCAAACACGCGCTCGCTCCAATGGATGTGGTCGAAAAACCACTTCGACCTTACCTTTCAAAAGGGTAGTTAGGCGTTCACACAGATCTAGATAGACTGTCGTTTCGATTCCGTCTCCGAGAATCAAGATTTTTTGGGCTGGAACAAGCATAGAAGATGAAAAATTAAGCTTTTCAGATCTGTGCGGATTGCCAATTGAAATTTTCTTAACAGGGGCATTGATTTGTTCACCCCACCATGAACCGTACACTAAGAAAGATTCAGGGAGAATTTGCTGAAATGCCAAAGCATTTAAAATGGCTGGAGCAAAGTTATAGGCATCGTGACCAGCAGAAACTGCGCCATGTTGATACTCCGCTGTTACCATCCCCAAATGCTTTGCAGCAAGAATAGCTGCTGCATTATCGGCACCTCCATAACAGGCCTCTTCCTTAATTAGTAAACGCGCTCCCATTCTCTTAAAAATCGATTGATATCTCAGGTATCGCGGCAATAACGATGCAGCACCTTTGGTACAAAGCTTTTCAACCCATTGACGTCGATCTTTACCAATATCCCAATCGAGTTCATCTTTCGCTCGTTGACTAATCAACTCAACCAACGCTCGGGCAGGCTCTCGATAGCGGCTTAACCTAAGCTGCCCCCTCAAAACGCCCTCCACACGTAAAGGTGTATGAAGCATCACATTGGTGTAATGACGAGGGAAAGGCCATTTCGAGCCGAACAGATCCTCAATCACAAAGGTATGTTCCGGCGCTGCTGAAACAAAGTAGTCACTTAAGCCATTGAAGAATTTACCGTCGCGATCAAACAGACGCGCCCCCGTGGCCATCAATGCGATTGGATAGTGCTGACGATCTAGCGAGTGAATTCGTAAACCGTTGTGCGCGAAAGCAAGCGGAATCGTCGATATTTGCCTTAGCCTTGCGCCAGCACCCACTGGCCCAGCTCCACCAACAACAGGAACACTGTAAAGGAGGTCGCCCAAAATTAGTCGAATGAAAAGACTGCGTATCGTTGTCCACAGTGGTATGCCTGTCTCTGAACAACAAATTGAAGCTATCTCGGCGGAATCCTCAATCCGCAAAATGTCCTGCAGCGTGGTCTCCAACTTCATTATGATGTCGCCCTCGGTCCAACAGTAGACAGTGCTAAAGCAGCGGTCGCAATCGTCCAGTCCCAATCCGTATCAATATCCAAAGATTCTTGGGCTGATTCAACGAACAACGGAATTGTTTTGATTCCTGTAAAGGACTGGGACGCTCGTAAATCAGCAGGTGATATCAGATAAAAACTTCCATTGACTACGAACGCAGGGATTAAATCTTGCGACCGCGTCCCCATTCCGTGTTTATGCATAAACGGCACTAGATTCTCGCCTTCCATCTTCAAAGTCCACATTGGGTGGGCCTGAGTGGGCGAAACACCGAGCACTGGTTGCCGCCCATTCATTCTGAAAAGTTCAATCCCTCTAAGGACAGTTTTTTTGGTTCTAAATGGTGATGTTGGTTGCAACAAAAGAATACCGTCGATGGAACCATTGGTGGCCTCATACCAGTCCAATGCGTGCAAAGCGACATCGACTGAACTTGCAGTATCTGTTGCTAATTCTGGCGGACGTAGCCATGGCACGAGAGCACCAGCCTCAGTGCATACAGACGCAATTGCAGTGTCATCAGTGCTAACTAAAATGTCGCAAATTTCCGGAATGTCTCTTGCCACGTCAATAGACCAGACGATCAAGGGCTTGCTCCCGAGTACACGGATATTTTTTCCAGGAAGTCGTTTAGAGCCACCTCGAGCAGGGATTAAGGCGAGAATTCTCATTGTGAGACAAACCTGCGCAATATCTTGAGTCCCACATCGCCACTTTTTTCAGGATGGAACTGGCAGCCCATCACGTTGTCCCGTTGTACTGCTGCTGAAATTGGAATACCTCCATAGCTGCAATCTGCCAATCGGAACTCTGGCATCGCAGGTACCGCCATAAACGAGTGTACAAAGTATGCGGCTTCACCATACACGACATCAGCTAGCAAGCTGCCTTTCCAAGATTCGCGCTGACCTGGTAAGACCAACTCGTTCCAGCCAATGTGGGGGATTTTGTGTGGCTCACCTGTTGTGGTCTTAGCAGGAATTTGCAACACACGTCCTGGTATCAGACCCAGTCCTGCCGTTGCTCCGAATTCTTCGCTTTCGTCGAATAGCATTTGCATGCCTAAACAAATGCCCAGTAAAGGCGTTCGGGCCGCCGCTACTTGGTGCACCACGGTGTCCAGTCCTTTTGCCTGCAGCGCCGCCATACCATCGGCGAAGGCCCCTACGCCTGGAAGCACTACGCGGGCCGAATCAAGAATTGCGGCAGCATCTGAAGTGATGGTTACGCGCGCACCACAATGCTCAAGCGCGCGGCAAACACTGAGCAAGTTGCCCACGCCGTAGTCAACAACCGTGACTTCATTCATTTGCATACTTTCTGACATGAAGACCAGCATTACGTGCTGAGTCACGAATCTCAGGGATGGTGGCTCTGCGGTAGTGAAGTATGTCAGCCATTGCTACGGCATCCGCCCCTCCCGTTTTGACCACGTCAACCATATGCCCTGGTGTTCCCATGCCGCCACTAGCGATTACAGGAACCGGAACTATTGTGGCAACAGCCCTTAAAAGGTCAATATCAAAGCCTTCCCGTGTTCCTTCGTTGTCGACAGAAGTAAGTAAAATCTCGCCCGCACCCAATTCGACTCCACGTTGTGCCCATTCAACTACATCGAGCCCCGTTTTCTCACGTCCATTGTCGGTGTACACCTCCCATCGACCAGGGGAGACGCGCTTAGCTTCAATTGACAAGACCATGCATTGCTTTCCGAATTTGCGAGAAACCTCGCGAATAAGCTCTGGACGTTTCGTCGCCGCGGTGTTGATTCCAATCTTGTCAGCACCTGCTCGCAAGATGTTGCGCACATCATCAACGGATCTGATGCCACCTGTAACAGTGAGTGGCACGAATACGTCGCGCGCTGCGCGCTCGATGATTTCATGCAAACTATTGCGGCCATACAGGCTGGCAACAACATCAACGTATAGAAGTTCGTCGGCACCCTGTTCGTAGTAGCTCCGCGCGAACTCTTGTGGGTCGCCAACCACCCGCAGTCCCTCAAGGTGAATCCCTTTAATGACGTTTTTTCCTTTGATATCCAGGCGCGGAATCAGGCGTAAATTCTTCATGCCATCATTCTTGTTCAGAGGACTCATCCCAAACTGGGTGCTTAAGCTCCCAGCCGGTCGGCGTCTTTCGCCACAGATGGTCAGAGCGCCAGCTGTCCACGACCGCTTGGAACTCCTCGTCGGTGATTCCGCAGTACTCCAAGAATTCTTGGTAGTGTTTCTGCGGAAATTCTCCGTCATACCGTTTTACAAGGGCAATTCCCTCTTCACGTGTGATCTTTCCGTCGCGAATCTCATGTGCTGTATCAGAAGTTGTGCGGCCGATACCGAACTTGATGTATCCAAGGTAATAGTGGTACCCATCAATGCGGTCGTCGAGACTGGCGTACTTCGAATAAGTTCCTTCCGACCGCTCTGTATTCGGTTGGAAACCGGTGTTTTCTCGACAATAGTAGAAATTCTCTTGCGGATCCCAGAACTTGTAATAACCGAGGAAATGAATTTCAGTTTTGTTGGCGAGGATGGATTCATAGTTTGGCGCCATGAAGGGCTTAAGGTCGGCCTCGCTAACCCCGTGCTCGACCCAGAACTCAGGTGGCAGACCAGAGAAATAATGCTTGTCATGGTCCTTAATATCGCGGGTCGGACGGTGTGCATTTTGCATATCGCCACCGTATTCGACTTCACCGTTCTCACCATACATTATCAGGGCGACGTTGTGTTTAACGGCCATGTGCAGCGGGAAGTTCGTCTGACCATAGATAAATGGCTGAAATGGGTCTCCCAAGTGTTGCGTGGAAAGCCGCGTCAGCTTGCGCGTAACCTTGCCATTGGGCGTACCAAGCACGTTGTCGAAGCCTGATTGGATGAATGCGTCAAGGTTGCGGCGCCCAATTTCCGTTGCCTTGAGTGGCGCCCAAGTTACGGCAAGTGGATTCATACCGTATTTGTATTTGAGTTGGTGGGCTACGAAACTACCATCCTTCCCACCACTACACGGCACGATGACATCATAGTCACCGTTGCTCTTGCGATGGCGATTGCACAGATCGACCAACTCGCGCTCACGCTCTTTCCAATCAATCTTGCTACGTTTGTAGTGCGCGAAGTTGCATGCAGAACAGACGCCGTGCTCATCAAAGGTGATACGTGGTCGTTGATTAGATACTGTGCATAGCTTGCAATACTTTACAGTTGTTGGTAGCTTGTACGTACCGATTACATCTCTTTGCTTCATGAGTTTCCTTAAATATGTACTGTTAAAATTTTTAGATTTTGTCATGCTCGTTGCGAGCTTTTTCGAGATCGGCGGGTCGCCCGACGTCTAACCATGGTTCGTGCATTGGGTAAACGATTGTTCGGGCTTGCTTATCTTGCACGCGTGCAAATAGTGTGGGCATATCGCAGTGCTCATTTGAATTAATTGAATCAAGCACATTGGGTTTAAGCACATAGATACCTGCATTGATATGGCTACGCGCGACAGGTTTTTCTTCAAAACCGATGATATCTACACCATTTATTTTAACTACCCCAAAAGGATGTTGCCATTCGTGCAAGCGCACCGCCATAGTTGCAGATGCATTGTGTCGGATATGAAAGTCGAGCAGTTCCCCGTAGCGGATGTCGGTAAGTACGTCACCATTGGTGACTAGAAACGGTTCCGAGGGGCGTGTTCGTAAAAGGCCCAGTGCACCTGCAGTGCCCAATGGAGCATTTTCCTTCAAGTACTCGATTTTAACTTGCAGCCTTTCTCCATCACCAAAATGGTCCTCAATCATGTGACCTAAATAGTGAATGGCTAAAATAAAATGCTCGAACCCTTCTGCCTTAGCACGTTCAATGATGTGCTCCAGCATGGGCTTGCCACCTATTGGCAGCAATGGCTTTGGGCAGTTTTCTGTGTACTCACCTAATCGTGTTCCGCGTCCACCGGCCATAATCACCATTACATTCGGTCGTTTACTTGGTGCTAATAGCTCGTCCCACAAGTGCAAACCGACTACAAACCTATTTTCGTCAACTACTGGCAGTTGATGAACTTTGTTTGCCTGCATCAGTTGCAGCACGATGTCGCGCCCCCACTGCGGCGGCACCACCAATGGATCACGATGAATGATGCTTTCAACTGTGCTGCCCATTTCAAGGCCTCGCAGCAAACCTCGTCGAATGTCGCCGTCTGTCAGCGTACCAAGCAATCTGCCGTCTTCAGCTACGACGATCACAATTTGGAGTGACGACTCATCGAGACAGCCTATAGCCTGATGTAATGTAGCGTTGGCAGTCAGTAGCGCTTTTCGCCAGGAATCGGTTGGCATGTTAGATGAGGTTAAGGTTATAAAAAGATTTTTTCAAAAGATCAGTTAAATCCTGATTTCGCAAGGTTTGTACTATCTTCGCGCTCGCTCCGCCATTACCATAAGGGTTGACCACCGAAGATAAAGCCTGCCGGTAAGGAGTGCTGTAAAGCTTGCTAATAGCCTCGAGAATAGCTTGACTCTGAGGCATACAGTCGATGACGCTTTGCGCTTTTAACCGACCGCGCTGGCGGTCACCAATGTTCACGGTACCAGTTTGCAGACTTGGCACTTCTGCCAGCCCACTGGATGAGTTGCCAACGACACCATCGACAAGCTTCACACAAGACAGAAAACGAAGCTGTCCAAGTGAGGTGTAGGCGCGTGCGTTTACATGCGTTGCTACAAACTCTTTAACCATCTCGATTAACTCACGGCCACCATTATCGGCGTTTGGCATCGTAAAAATCAGGTGCGTGTGCTCACCCAATTGATCCAGTGCAGTCAATAACTCTGACATCTGTTGAGCAGAACATTGACTCTCTAACGTGACTGGATGAAAAGTAACCAGTAGATTTTTGGGTCCGAGTTTGAAATCTAGTGAGGTTTCCAGCGCAGTACGGTCCAGTAGTTTCAAATGTTTGATATTGTCAATACCTAAGCCGCCGACCAGAAAAACACGCTCAGGTTGCTCTCCTAGCTGAATCACGCGCTGGCGGTATTCTTCCGTTGCCACAAAATGCAAGTGCGACATTTTGGTAATGGAGTGACGTAGCGCTTCGTCGAAAGCACCTTCTGTCGTTTCCCCACCATGCAAATGCGCTACCGGTATGCGTGCAACCAAGGCGGCTGATACGGCTGCAAAAATTTCAAAGCGATCACCCAACACCACGATTAAGTCGGGCTTCAATTCATGCAGCGCGTCGGAAAAGCCAATCATTCCCAAACCCATGGATTTGGCAATACCCACTGAAGTGTCTGAGCTGGTCAACATTTCGACCTTGCGGTCAATCTGGAAACCGTCTTTTTCAATTTCGCGGTAGGTCAAGCCAAATTCAGGCGACAAGTGCATGCCAGTAGCGATGACTTGCAAAGTCATCTCTGCATCGTCTTTGATGCCTTGCATCACCCAGCGCAACAGGCCATATTCAGCACGAGTACCAGTTATGACACAAACTTTGCGGCTCATAGGTCTATCAATTCGTCAGCAGCAAAGTTGCGCCGTGCAACTTGCCCAATCACCTCATCCCAGCGCATGGGCGAGATACCTGTGCCGGGCCGTTTGGTGCCGATGTTATCGGCATTGAAAATCTCGCCAGCCTTAATGGCACGAATGGCAACGAGTGACTTGCGCGCAATAGACTTGTTTTTGAGTTCACTGGCGCTGGGGCGTTTGACGCCATCGCCGAGTGCAATTTCTACGTTGCGGATCGCGTCAACCATGGCCTTGAGTTCGTACGGCTCAAGGCTGGCTTGATGGTCCGGGCCTGGCATGGTTCTATCCAGTGTGAAATGTTTTTCGATTACGCGTGCGCCCAGCGCCACGGCAGCAACTGGAATCTCAATACCCTTCGTATGGTCCGAGTAGCCCACTTCAACGCCAAGAGCAGTCTTTATACTGAGCATGGCACGCAGGTTAACGTCGGCCATTGGGGCGGGGTACTCGGTCGTGCAGTGCAGCACGGTAATGAGGTGGCGCGGTGTGCCTGCTTGTTCGATCACCGACAGCGCGGCCTCGATCTCGCCCATCGTGGCCATGCCGGTTGACACCATGACGGGCATGCCCAGCCGGGTCATGTAGCGCAACAGTGGCAGGTTGGTCAGCTCGCCCGACGGGATCTTGACTTGGTCGAGACCCATGTCGACGAGCATGTCGAAGCTGTCGGTGTCGAAGGCTGTGGAGAAAAAGCCGATGCCTTGGCGGCGGCACTCTTCGATCAGGACCTCATGGTCAGCCCTCGAGAGTTCCAGCTTCCGTATCATGGCGTATTGGCTCTCGTCGGCGTCGGTGGTGCCTTTTTGGTACGAGGCTTTTTCGGCTGTTTTGGTTACCAGCTTGGCGGTCTTGAAGGTCTGGAATTTGACAATGTCAGCCCCGGCGGCCTTGGCAGCCGCAATGAGCTGCTTGGCCAATTCAATATCGCCGTTGTGGTTGACGCCGGCCTCGGCAATGATCAGGGTTTTCATTTAATTTTTTGGGCGGGTACGCCTGCGTAGACTGCATGGGATTCGCAGGGGCGAATCACGACGGCACCACTGCCAATGGTGGTGTGGCTGCCAATGTTCAGCTTGTTTTCAGGTGTGCCTTGGTTGAGCACAGCACCGGCACCGATCCAGCAGTTGTTGCCGATATCAACATTCCCGGAAACCGTGCTGCTGGGAGCAATATGGACAAAGTCACCAATGACAACGTCGTGTGCAATAGTTGCGTTTTGGTTGAAGATGCAGAAGTCGCCCACCTGAATACAGTTGGTGAACCGTACACCAGCACAGACGATGATGCCCTGCTGGCATTCAATGGCCTGGCGTTGCAGGTAGCCAAATGTTGCACTTGTATGGATCAGATTGCAGAAAGTGAGCTGGCCGCGGTATTGATTGGCGACTTTTTCTCGGATGTTGTTTTCACCAATGCCAATCACAAAAGGCATGGTCTTATATCGAATAACATCCGATTCAAGAATGGCTTCGGCCGGGTACTGCCAGGCATTGAGCTCGGCCTGATCTCGTGCAACATAAAGCGGTGTGTAGCCAAGGTCGCTGGCCACATCACCAGCCTCACGGGCCATGCCCGAAGTGCCAAAGATTCCGACCCGTTTCACGCTCATTGCGGCAGCACGCTGCTGGGTAGGTTGACAACGCGAGCCTCTAGCCACTCGGCTTGGTTCAATGGGCCTTGGCGGCAGTGTGCGTAGGCTGGCAGGCGGTTCATGAGTGCCCAGATCGGGCGAGTCATGACGCCAGCGTCGTTGGTCGACTTGAGCAAGTGATCGCGCTGCTCGCGGCTGTCGCAGACCACGGCGTTGAGCCAGTAGTTGGAGCGGCAGGCTTCGGGTTCGGTGACGAATTGCAGGTCGCTGCCACGGAAGTGCTCAGCGTATTGCGCGGCCAGCTCGCGTTTGTTGGCGACGAAGGCTTCGAGTTGCTCCAGTTGGGCGCAGCCCAGTGCCGCATTCAGGTTGGGCAGGCGGTAGTTGTAGCCGATCTCGTCGTGGACGTATTCGTATGGATGAGGCTGCTTGGCGGTGGTGGTGATGTGCTTGGCGCGGGTGCCTAGGGTCTCGTTGGTGAGGACCATGCCACCGCCACCAGTGGTGATGATCTTGTTGCCATTGAAGCTCAGCGTGCCCAAGATGCCGATGGTGCCAGTGTGGCGACCTTTGTACAGGCTGCCGAGTGATTCAGCGGCGTCTTCGACCAGAGCAATATTCCAGCGGGTGCAGACGTCAACCAGGCCGTCCAGGTCGGCCGGGTGGCCAAAGGTGTGCATGGGCAGGCAAGCCCGCACGACCAGCTTGTCGGCGCGGGTTCGGCAAAGGCCGTCTTCATCCATTTGGGCATGGTTGTGCAGCCATTCGTCCATCGCACGTGGCGATAGCCCTAAGGTGTGGCGGTCCACGTCGGTGAACACAGGCTCGGCACCGCAGTAGGCTATGGCGTTGCAGGTGGCCACAAACGTCAGGGGCTGGGTGATCACCAGATCGCCTTGCTGGACGCCTGCCAGTTTCAGGGCGATGTGCAGGGCAGCCGTACCGTTCATGGTGGCGACAGCACGCGGACTGCCGGTGTAGGCAACCATGTCGCGCTCGAAGCGGTCGACGTAGGCACCGACGCTGGAGACGAAGGTGGAGTCGATGGTGTCAACGACGTATTGCTTCTCGCGACCCGCGAAGATCGGGGCATGTAGCGGGATGAAGTCTGAGCTTCGGTAGTGTTCGCGAACGAACTTGATCAGGGCTTCAAACATGGTTCACACGTTGTAGATGTCGGCCTTGTACTTGGCCAAGTTTTCAGCACGGGTAAACCAGTCTATCGTTTCTTTTAGCCCAGTGCGGATGTCGTAGGCGGGCTTGAAGCCGGTGAGTTCGCGGATTTTGGTGTTATCACACCACAAGCGGAACACCTCGGACTTGCCGGGGCGAAGGCGTTGTTCGTCGGTCAGAAACTCCACATCGCTGCCCATTAACTCTTTGATCATGTTGAGGGTGTCACCAACAGAAATTTCAAAATTCGAACCAATGTTAACGGTCTCACCGATGGCTTTGTCGCAACGTGCCAGCTCGAGGAAGCCACGGCAAGTGTCGGTAACGTAATTGAAGTCGCGGGTGGGCGACACGTCGCCCAGCTTGATCTGCTTCTTGCCGTTGGCAATCTGGCTGATGATGGTTGGAATAACGGCGCGGGCAGATTGGCGGGGGCCGTAGGTATTGAAGGGCCGAGCAATGGTCAAAGGAAGATCAAACGCGTTGTAAAAGCTCATGGCCATTGCATCTGCCCCGATCTTTGACGCACTGTAGGGTGATTGCGCTTGCAGGGGATGCTTTTCGTCGATGGGCACGTATTGGGCCGTGCCATAAACCTCACTGGTTGAGGTATGGATGACCCTTTTGACACCATTTTCAAGGGCAGCTTGGCAAATGTTGAGCGTACCTTTGACATTGGTATCCACATAACTGTCCGGCGCCACATAGGAATACGGAATGGCGATCAAGGCTGCCAGGTGATAAACAACATCAACGTCTTTGGTGATGTGTTTGCAGTAGTGCGGATCACGGACATCTCCATTCAGCACCTCGATATCGGACTGGCAATCCACATCTTCAAGCCAACCCCAATAATTGAAAGAGTTGTATTGAGATAGCGCCTTAACCTTATAACCCTCTTGCACCAACAGCTCAGTCAGATGAGAGCCAATAAAACCATCTGCGCCAGTTATTAAAATATTCATCTCAATGCCTTTTTCCGTATAAATTTTGCAGGGACACCACCCCAAATTTCATTTGGGGGAATACTCTTGACAACAACTGAGTTTGCACCAACCACAGAATTACTCCCAATCACAACCCCAGGCGAAATAAATGTATTAGCGCCAATCCAGCAATTGCATTCAATTCTAACGTTGCCAGATTTCGTCGCCCTTTCCTTATGTGCAAAATCAAAATCTGCATCATATGACTGAGTATAAATTCGCACATTATGGGAGATGGCGCACCCGTCATGGATCTCAACACAATGAGCGCCAACTGCTTGGATTGTAGACAGCTCTCCAATATATGAATTCGCACCAATCGAAATGACACCATCACCATAAAGCAAGATCATTCTTCCATTAAATCGAAAAGAGGCATCGATAATGTACTTTTTTGAAAAACTTTTGTATTTCAGCGACCAATAGATATCAATGATTCGATCAAGCAATTTTAAAATTAAATTCATATTTTAATCACAAAGTCATCTAAATTGAATCGACTTGTATGCATCTTTAAATTTTAACCATGGCAAAGGATAGATTTTATTTGACAAATAGATTGCAATAGTCAACATGAATACTTGACCCAAAAGATAGCCCGTTGCTATCCCAGTAATACCAAACTCAGTACCTAGAAGCAGCATCAAAATCAACATGACACATCCCGAGGCCAAAGTGACGAACGGAATATATTTGGTTTTTGAAGTAAAAAAGAAAAATCCTGCAACAGCATAATACATGCCTGTAAGTGCATTACCCATAAAAATATATGGGATCAATGTTTTTGCCTCCCAAAATGCCGCCCCAAGAAGAATCTCAATCAATTCAATCATAATAAATGAGGCAAATGCAGAATAAATAAAAAATAAAATAAAAATAATATAGGTTATTCCAACGATAAATGATTTGGATTTTCCATTGCCATGACTCAGCTGAGCGTACAACCATGGCCCATATGCTTTTACAAATGAATCCGATAAAAATCCAACAACCATTCCCAGTTGCAATGCCACCGCATAAATACCAGCATTTTTTGATTCCAGTAGAATTCCAGCAATAAATTGACCACTATTGGCTAAAATCAATGCACTTAATGCATGCGGGACAAGGGGCACCCCAAATTTTAATGCGTCAACCCAATATTTTAAAAAATTTAACGAGGAATTAAAATACCCATCGCGTATTAAAAAATAAATTGCAAACATTCCTAACGCAACAATACCAACGGACTGACCGATAAGACGTCCTTCCCATGAGCGATAAATATACACAATAAGGAATAACGACATGGAAAGATTTATTAAAGTCTGACCAATTTGTAATGAGCCGTATTTTTTCGCATTGCCTTTAGCCTGCAATATCGACAAATATATGTTAATTAAAAATTGCAATAATGCCAACAAAAAAGCATTCACAATCCATGCAGTGGGAAGGCCTGTCGTTTTTACAATCCATTGCTCAATCGAAAAAATTATTAAAGAAAATATAGCGGCGCTTCCGAGCAAAATAATTATGCAAGCACCAATATATTCAGATAACTCAACTGCATTTAATTGAAAGAATCTTACTGATATTGCTCCATGAGTGTTAAACCCAAGGATAGCATTGAATACACCGAGCAATATCGAAAACATTGCGATATATCCGTAATCAGAGGGCGTTAATAATCTCGTTAGGATTGGCATCAAAAGGAATGGAATTGATGCATTAATTACATTTGCGCCAAAATATATACTCGCGCTTCCAAAAAAATTTGGCTTATCCGATTTTTTCATTCAACTCTCTTAAGATGCCTATTAGAGTTGGCGCATTTAAATCCGGTCCCATAGGTAAACTCATCACCAGCTTGGCCAATTTCTGAGCCACCGGCGTGCAGTCTGGGCAGCACAGGTGCTTGTAGGCCGGTTGCTCGTTCAACGGGACGGGGTAGTGCACCGCCGTGGGAATGCCGGCTTCAGCCAAGCGCTTTTGCAGCGCTTCACGGTTGGGTACCATGACGGTGTATTGGGCGTAGACGCTGGTGCGTTCGGAGCGGATGGTGGGGGGCTGGATTGCTTCGGGGCCGTTGGCCCCTCGCAATGACAATATTTCGTCTGTGTAACGCTGGCCGATTTCTTTGCGTTGCTGCACTTCCCATTCAAAGCGCTCGAGCTTGGCCAAAACGATGGCGCACTGCAGGGTGTCCATGCGACCACCAACACCCACTCGGGTGTGCACATACCGCTGGCTTTGGCCGTGCACACGAATCTCTCGCATGGCTTGTGCCAAGGTGTCGTCGTTGGTGAAGATGGCCCCGCCGTCGCCGTAGCAACCCAGTGGCTTACTCGGGAAGAAGCTGGTGCAGCCGATGGTGCTGATGTTGCAACTCTGACGGCCTTTGTAGGTGGCGCCGAAGCTTTGGGCGGCGTCTTCAATGACGGGCAGGTTGCCGTTTTTGGCCGCGATTGCGTTGATGGCGTCCATGTCGGCGGTTTGGCCGTACAGGCTCACCGGCATGATGGCTTTAGTTCGCGGGGTGATGGCCGCTTCGATCAGGTCGGCGTTGATGTTGCCGGTGTCGGGCTCAACGTCCACGAACACGGGCTTGGCCCCCAAGAGCACGATCACCTCGGCCGTGGCCACAAAGGTAAACGGCGTAGTGACGATTTCATCGCCAGGGCCAATGCCCAGTGCCATCAGGCTCATGAGCAAAGCCTCGGTGCCGCTGGCGCAGGTGATGCAGTGCTTGGCGCCAGTGAAGGCCGCGAGCTTGTCTTCCAGCTCTTTGACCTCCGGGCCCATGATGTATTGGCCGTGCTCCAGCACCGCGTCGATGCGGGCTTGGATCTGCGGCTTGAGCGCTTGGTATTGGGTTTTAAGGTCGATGAAGGGGATACTCATGGCTGTTGGCGCTTCAATTGATCGTGATTGAGGGTGTAAACCTGACGGGTGTGTGGGCAGGTGTATGAGCCTTCACCTTGGGTGGGCAGTGGAATTTGTTCACCGTATTCGCTCATCCAACCCACGTGCTTGGCGGGCACGCCCACCATCAGCGCATAAGGCTTGACATCTTTGTTCACCACCGCACCGGCCCCAACAAAGGCAAATTCGCCAATGGTTGCACCGCACACGATGGTGCAGTTGGCACCCAGCGTGGCGCCTTTTTTCACCAAAGTATTGCGGTATTCGCTTTTGCGCTCGATGAGCGAGCGTGGGTTGTAAACATTGGTAAAGACCATGCTGGGGCCACAAAACACGCCCTCTTCCAGCGTCACGTTGTCGTAGACGCTGACGTTGTTTTGCACCTTGCAGCGGTCACCGATCACCACTTTGTTGCCCACGAAGACGTTTTGCCCCAAGGACACACCTTGGCCAATTTTGGCGCCGGCACAAACGTGCGCGAAGTGCCACACGCGGCTACCTTCGCCAATCTGGGCGCCTTCGTCGACGATGGCGCTGGGGTGGATGGTGACGTTGTTCATCTTTAAATCAATAGTGAAGCGGCAGGCCAACAGTATTACCATCGCGTGCCGCCATATAGGCGGCAACCAACAGCTCCAAAGACTTGATCCCCTCCCGGCCATCGGTCTCAGGCTCCGCCTTGCCCCGCATCACGTCCACCACGTTTTTGTAGTAGAGCGGGTGACCGAAACCATAGACGGATGTCGTTTGGTAATTGGCCTCTTTGATTTGCGAGTCGTAATCACGCTCATCCGCAAACTGCCAGGTCTGAATTTCATTGACGGCGACCCCACCAATTCGCACCGTGCCTTTCTCTCCCAAGATGGTGATGCTGCCCTCTAAGTTCTGTGGGTACGTCAGCATCGTCACGCTCATGGAGCCCAGTGCGCCGTTGCGCCATTTGACGTTCAATACCCCCGTGTCCTCCACCTCGATATCTCGGGTTGTGCTCATCATGGCCTGCACCTTCTCAACCGGGCCAATGAGCCAGTCGAGCAAGTCCACATAGTGGCTCGCTTGGTTCATGAACGCCCCACCATCGAACTCCCAAGTACCTCGCCAGCCATTACCTTGGTCGTAATACGACTGTGGGCGTGTCCAAAACACGTTCAGCTGAACCATGTAAATCTTGCCAAAGCGTTTCTCTGTCACCGCGCGCTTGAGCAACTGCAAGGTGCTGTTGAGTCGGTTTTGCTTGACAACAAATAAATGCACACCCGCCTCATCACACGCTTTGACCATCTGTAAGCCATCGCTCCAGCGCGTGGCCATGGGTTTTTCAGTAACCACATGCACTTGGTGCTTAGCCGCCAAAATGGCTTGCTCGGGGTGAACGCCACTTGGTGTGCACAAGGCCACGACATCCAAGGCTTGCTCGCTGAGCATTTGCGCCATGTCTCGATAACCAGGAACACCGTATTGCAACTCATGCGACGCCAACACTGAAGGATCCACATCGCACACCGAAACCAATTCAAGATCTTCGGCGTGTTTTTCGATAGACCCAAAATGATTCTTCGAAATTCGTCCACAGCCAACAATACCAATTCGAATTTTTCGGCCTGCTACGGGTAAATTGTGTTTCATCAAGGTCTCTTGTTTAGGAATTTTGCACGTGGGATTGATACCAGCTCATTGACTGAGCTATGCCATCAGCGATCTTGTGTGAGGGTTGATAGCCTAAACATTGTTGTGCTTTTGAAATGTCGGCTAGGCTGTGGCGCACATCGCCAGCGCGGAAGTCGCGGTATTCGGGCTCTGTGTTGGCTGGAACGCCAAAGGGCACCAGGTTGTCCCGCACCAAGGCAAACAACTGTTTAAGGGTGGTGCGGTCGCCCACGGCCATGTTATAGACTTGGTTTCTGGCGTCGTCGCGGGAAGTCGCTGCCAGCAAGTTGGCTTGGATGGCGTTTTGAATGAACGAAAAGTCGCGGCTGGTTTCGCCGTCCCCGTTGATGAACACCGTCTCGCCTTTGAGCAGCGAAGATACCCATTTGGGGATCACGGCAGCATAAGCCCCATTGGGGTTTTGGCGTGGGCCAAACACATTGAAGTAACGCAGGCCGATGGTGTGAAAACCGTAGCATTTTGAAAACACGTCGGCGTAGAGCTCGTTGACATATTTGGTCACGGCGTACGGGCTCAGGGGTTTGCCGATGTTGTCTTCCACCTTGGGCAAAGCCGGGTGGTCCCCGTAGGTGCTGCTGCTGGCGGCGTAGGTGAAGCTTTTCACCTGCGCTTCGCGGGCGGCCACCAACATGTTCAAGAAGCCGGTGATGTTGGCGCTGTTGGTGGTGATGGGGTCGGCCAGGCTACGGGGCACGCTGCCCAGGGCGGCTTGGTGCAACACATAGTCCACGCCTGCGCAAGCCCGTTGGCAGTCTTCCAAATGGCGGATGTCACCTTGAATGAACTGGAAGTTGGCCCATTGCGCAGGCGTGACCAAGCTCTGCACTTCGTCTAAGTTGTGCTGGTAGCCGGTGGCGAAATTGTCCAAACCCACCACGCGTTGGTCGAGTTTAAGCAAGACTTCTAGCAGATTGCTGCCAATGAAACCGGCCACGCCCGTGACCAACCAGGTCTTGGGAGAAGATGAGAGCTTTTGTAAGAGTTGTTGGTATGGGGTCATGTTCAGAGCCGTCCGTCTGATGCGCCCATGGACAAGATGCTTTTCACATCGTACACAACGGCTCCGGCTTGACCAAATGCTTTGATGCCCTGCTCGCCCAAGGCCAAGAATTGGTGGTGTCCCACCGCCAAGACGATGGCGGCGTATTGCCCATGTGCCGGAGCCTCGGACAGGCAAGCCAGGCCGTACTCGTGTTGGGCTTCGGCTATGTCGATCCAGGGGTCGTACACATCCACTTGGGTGTTGTAGCCACGCAAGGCTTTGACGATGTCCACCACCTTGGTGTTGCGCACATCAGGGCAGTTTTCTTTGAAGGTCAGGCCCAGCACCAACACCTTGCTACCCAAGACGGGCAAGTTTTTGCGCAGCATGAGCTTGACGGTCTCGTCGGCCACGTGGCTGGCCATGCTGTCGTTGATGCGCCGACCAGCCAAGATCACCTCGGGGTGGTAGCCCACTTCTTGCGCTTTGTGCGTCAGGTAGTAGGGGTCCACGCCAATGCAGTGCCCGCCCACCAAGCCGGGGCGGAACGGCAGAAAGTTCCACTTGGTGCCAGCGGCGTGCAGCACCTCCAAGGTGTCGATACCCAGCTTGTTGAAGATCAGGCTCAGTTCATTCATGAGCGCAATGTTCAGGTCGCGCTGGGTGTTTTCAATGACCTTGGCAGCTTCGGCCACACGAATTGAGCTGGCCTTGTGGGTGCCGGCGGTGATGATCTCTTGGTAGAGTTGGTCCACCGCTTCGGCCACGTTGGGTGTGCTGCCGCTGGTGACTTTTTTGATGGTGGGCAGGCGGTGTTCTTTGTCGCCAGGGTTGATGCGCTCGGGGCTGTAGCCGCAGAAAAATTCCACGTTGAACTTCAAGCCACTGAACTTCTCGAGCACCGGCACACACACCTCTTCGGTGGCGCCGGGGTACACGGTGGACTCGTAAATCACCACATCACCTACCTTGAGTACCTTGCCCACGGTTTCGCTGGCCTTGACCAGTGGCGTCATGTCCGGGCGGTTGGCTTGGTCGACCGGTGTGGGCACGGTGACGATGAACACCTGCGCAGCCTTGAGGTCGTCCAGCGAGTGGCTGTAGCTCAGGTGTTTAGCGCTGGCCAACTCGTCGTTGGAGCACTCCAACGTGTGGTCAATGCCAGAGGCCAATTCGCTGATGCGCTGAGGGTTGATGTCAAAACCAATGACAGGGCGTTTGCGGCCAAATTCGACGGCTAAAGGCAAGCCAACGTAGCCCAAACCAATCACGGCAATCGTAGAGTTACTGATATTCATTGACGTTAGCAAAAGTTAATCCGAAGTTTGATGCCATCGTTTTTTGTTTTTATTTTTTATTTTTTATCAACTTACTTTTCTTGATCAGTGGATAAAGTAGGCTTCAAAAACAAAAAAGTGGTTGGTGAACACCAGCGGTGGCGCACCATGCGGGCATAAATGGCGACGTACCCCAAGGCTAGCGCTACAAACACAAACACCGACAAGACGGTCGATGAATAGGTGAAACTGGCCAACATAATCGCAGAAAGTGTCATGAATCCGATCAATGCACCCGTGATCGAGTTTCTGACGGCATTAGAGTAATGACCAAACCACCGTGCGACATAGCGCCGCTTGACCAGACTGTGAAAATGCAAACGATCTGGCATGCCAGGGTGCTCTTTGCGGATCTTGCGGCGGAAGATGCTGAAAACCACCTCGGTCACGGGGTGTACACAAATGACCACTGCGGCAAAGGCTGACACGCCGGGGTTACGCTCGATGAGCAGCACGGCGACCCAAGCCAGTGCGAAGCCAATGAAGTAAGAGCCACCGTCGCCCAAAAACAGTTTGCCAAAGGGCCAATTGACCCAGAAGAAGCCCCACACACATGCGGCCAAGATGAGCGATGTGCTGGCCAATGTTTTGTCGCCCACCTGCCAAGCGATCATGCCAAAGCCAATGAACGCCAAGGTGGCCATGGTGCTGGCCAAGCCGTTAAAGCCGTCGATGATGTTGATGCTGTTGGCCACACCGCCCACAGCAAAGGCGGTGAAGATGACAGAGACGAAGGTGAACTTCATGAACCAGTCGACACCCCAAATGTCAAGGCGGCTGAGCGAATAGTCGGTGATCCACCAGGCCAGCAGGCCAGACGCCATGGTGGCCAAGAGCCTCTGCATGACGCCCACACGCTTGGTAATGTCTTCGGCCACGCCAAACAGGAAGGCGGGCATGCCTGCAAACAGGATGGGGGTGAGCATTTCTTTGACATCAGGGGGCGTTTTGGCCCAAGCCACGATGAGGCCCAACACGATGGGCACGCCGCCTACGCGGGGGGTAGGCGCAGTGTGGAACTTTTGCACGCCTTCGGTGAAGTCCATGGTCAGGGCACCGTGCCAGCGCTTGGTGAT
>JACCDH011210769.1_pt1 | contig 27894 bp, 19 predicted proteins | sample 7442481 | NCBI WGS metagenome assembly JACCDH01 (sample SAMN15323433, study PRJNA562643) | freshwater metagenome | isolation source: river surface water | place: USA:Blue River Watershed | collected 2017-08-15 | reverse complement strand
GTTTGAGCCGAAGGCGAGTTTGCGCGCTTCCCGCCTGTTGCGAGCACCGCAAGGGAGCCCGAAGGGCCCCCGCATTGAAGCCCCCGGGCCCATGCCGCCCGCCCGGCGCGTTGCAGGCCAACGAAGCTCCCCGCCCGCCCGGCGCGCTGCAGGCCAACGAAGCTCCCCGCACGCCCAGTGCGTTGCAGGCCAACGAAGCCGCACACCGCCGTCCCCCTCAAACCCCAGGCAGCTTGTAACCCTTCAACTGCTCCCGCAGCCGAGTCTTGAGCATCTTCCCCGTCGCCCCCAGCGGAATCGCCGCGACGAACACCACACCGTACGGGATCTGCCACTTGGCGGTCTTGCCCTCGTAAAAGCCCAGAAGCTCCTCGCGGGTGACCTCAGTCCCGGGCTTCTTGACCACCGCCACGATCGGCCGCTCGTCCCACTTCGGGTGCGGCATCCCCACGCAGGCCGCCATGGCCACCGCCGGGTGCGCCATCGCGATGTTCTCGATGTCGATGGAGGAAATCCACTCGCCGCCGGACTTGATCACGTCCTTGCTGCGGTCGGTGATCTGCATGTAACCGTCGCTGTCAATGGTGGCCACGTCGCCGGTCGGGAACCAGCCCTCGTGCAGGGGGTCGCCCCCCTCGCCCTTGAAGTACTCGCGCACCACCCAGGGCCCGCGCACCTGCAGGTCGCCGAAGGTGCTGCCGTCCCAGGGCAGCGCCTGGCCGTCGTCGCCCACGATGCGCATGTCCACGCCGTAGATGGCGCGCCCCTGCTTCAGGCGCACCTTCATCTGCTCGGACTCGGACATCGACAGGTGCTTGTTCTTCAGGGTGCACAGGGTGCCCAGCGGGCTCATCTCGGTCATGCCCCAGGCGTGCAGCACCTCCACACCGTACTGCTCGCGGAAGGCGGTGATCATGGCCGGCGGACAGGCCGAGCCGCCGATCACGGTGCGGTTCAGCGTGGAAAAACGCAGCTTGTTGGGCCCCATGTGCCCCAGCAGCATCTGCCACACGGTGGGCACACCCGCCGCATAGGTCACCTTCTCGGCCTCGATCAGCTCGTAGACCGACTTGCCGTCCAGGGCGCCGCCCGGGAACACCAGCTTGCAGCCGGTCAGCGCCGCCGAGTACGGAATGCCCCAGGCATTGACGTGGAACATCGGCACCACCGGGAGCACCGAGTCACGGGCCGACAGGCCCATCACGTCGGGCAGGGCCGCTGCATAGGCGTGCAGCAAGGTGGAACGGTGGCTGTACAAGGCACCCTTGGGGTTGCCCGTGGTGCCGCTCGTGTAGCACATGCTGGAGGCCGAGTTCTCGTCGAACTGCGGCCAGTCGTACGTGGTGGGATACCGGGCAATCCAGTCCTCGTAGGCCACGAGATTGGGAATGCCGCTGTCGGCGGGCAGCGCCTGGCCGTCGCACAGCATCACGTACTGGCGGATGGTGGGGCAGCGCGCGTGCACCGCCTGCACCAGCGGAAGGAAGGTGGCGTCAAAACACAGCACCCGGTCCTCGGCGTGGTTGGCGATCCAGACCACCTGGTCCGGGTGCAGGCGCGGGTTGAGCGTGTGCAGCACCCGCCCCGACCCCGACACCCCGAAATACAGCTCCAGGTGCCGGTAGCCGTTCCAGGCCAGCGTCGCCACGCGGTCCGAGAAGTCAAGCTTCAGGGCGTCCAGGGCGTGAGCCACCTGCCGCGAGCGCCGGCCCGCGTCGGCCCAGGTGTAGCGGTGGATGTCGCCCTCGACGCGACGGGACACGATTTCAGTATCGCCGTGGTGGCGCTCTGCGAAGGTGACCAGGGATGAAATCAGCAGGGGTTGGCCTTGCATCAAACCGAGCACGGGAATCTCCTTGTGTCATGGGACAGTCAATGCGAGCCAGTATGGCGCAGCCAGGAACGGTGTCGCCACGGAGGAAACCCCTCATGGGGCCGCGGGCGGGCCAGCTGCGGGAGAATCGAGGGATGACTCCCTGGACGAACGCGCCCGCACTCCCTCCCGGGGCGGGCGCCGCACCCCCGTCCGCCCTGCCGGGCGCCGACCTCGGCCTGCGCTGGAACCACCGCTTCGCCCAGCTGGGACCGGCGTTCTACACCGAGCTGGCCGCGACCCCGCTGCCCGCCCCGCACCTGGTCGGCCTGAGCGAACGCCTGGCCCGCCAGCTCGGGCTGGACCCGGCGCAGCTGGCGACCCCGCAGGCCGTGGCGGCCCTCACCGGCAGCGGGGTGCTGGCCGGCGCGCGCCCCCTGGCCAGCGTCTACAGCGGCCACCAGTTCGGAGTCTGGGCCGGCCAGCTGGGGGACGGAAGGGCCTTGCTGCTCGGCGAAGCGGACACCTCCGACGGCGCCCAGGAGATCCAGCTCAAAGGCGCCGGCCGCACCCCCTACTCCCGCATGGGCGATGGCCGCGCGGTGCTGCGTTCCAGCATCCGTGAATTCCTGTGCTCCGAGGCGATGGCGGGCCTGGGCATACCCACCAGCCGGGCCCTGGCCGTGACGGGCTCGCCCGCCCCGGTACTCCGCGAGGAGGTGGAAACCGCCGCCGTGGTCACCCGCGTGGCTCCCAGCTTCATCCGCTTCGGCCATTTCGAACATTTCGCGGCGAACGGCCAGACGCAGGAACTCGGGCAATTGGCCGACTACGTGATCGACCGGTTCTATCCCCAGTGCCGCGACGGCGAAGCCCGCGAGCGACTCGGGGGCAGCGCCGTGGCCGCCTTCCTCGAACAGGTCAGCGAGCGCACCGCCGCCCTGGTGGCCCAGTGGCAGGCGGTCGGCTTCTGCCACGGGGTCATGAACACCGACAACATGAGCATCCTGGGCCTGACCCTGGACTACGGCCCCTTCCAGTTCATGGACGGCTTCGATCCCGGCCACATCTGCAACCACAGCGACAGCGGCGGGCGCTACGCCTACCACCGCCAGCCCAACGTCGCCTACTGGAACCTGCATGCCCTGGCCCAGGCCCTGCTGCCCTTGATCAACGACCAGGAGGTGACGCTGGCCGCCCTCCAGTCCTACCCGCGCGTCTTTCCGCAGGCGCTGCAGGCGCGCATGCAGGCCAAGCTGGGGCTGACCGCTGTCCACGAGGACGACCGCACGCTGATCGACGACATCCTCAAGCTCATGGCGGCCGGCCGGGTGGACTATCCCCTGTTCTGGCGCCGCCTGTCCGAGCACGTGGCGGGCGGCTCGCCCGAACCGGTGCGGGACCTCTTTGCCGACCGCGAGGCCCTGGACGCCTGGCTGCGACGCTACGCGGCGCGGCGCGCCCGGGACGCCGATGGCGGCGTCGGTGCGGGTGCGCGGATGCGGGCCGTCAACCCGAAATACGTGCTGCGCAACCACCTGGGCGAACTGGCGATCCGCCAGGCGAAGGCGGGTGATTTCTCCGGCGTGTCCCGGCTGCTGGCGCTGCTGCAGGATCCGTTTGACGACCACCCCCTGGCCCACGAAGACGACGCCGGCCTGCCCCCCGACTGGGCCACCTCCATCGAAATCAGCTGCTCCTCATGACCTACCCGATCCAGAAAACCGACGACGAGTGGCGCGCCCTGCTGGCGGCCAAGGGGGCCGAACCGCGCGCCTTCGACATCACCCGGCGCGCCGCGACCGAGCGGCCCTACACCGGCAAGTACGAGCAGGTCTGGGCCGATGGGCGCTACCACTGCATCTGCTGCGGCAACCTCTTGTTCGACGCCCGCAGCAAGTTCGACGCGGGCTGCGGCTGGCCCAGCTTCTCCCAGGCGGTACCCGGCGCGATCCGTGAACACACCGATACCAGCCACGGCATGGTGCGCGTGGAGACGGTCTGTGCACAATGCGGTGCGCACCTGGGCCATGTCTTTCCCGACGGCCCGGCGCCCACCGGGCTGCGCTATTGCATGAACTCCGCCTCGCTCGAATTCACCTCCCCGCCATGAAACTTCTCTTCGACTTCCTGCCCGGGGTCCTGTTCCTCATCGCGCTGTTCCTGTTTGACATCTACACCGCGACCGCCGTGATCATCGTGGCCATGGTGCTGCAGGTCGGCCTCATGCTGGCGATGCGCAAGGCCGTCAGCGGCATGCAGTGGTTCACCCTGGGGGTGGTGCTGGTGTTCGGCGGTGCCACGCTCATCTCCCACGATCCGCTGTTCCTCCTGTTCAAGCCCACGGCGATCAACTGGCTGTTCGCCGCCCTCCTGCTGGCCGGACCGCCGGTGTTCAAGAAGAACTTCGTGCGCGTGCTGATGGGGGAACACATGACCGCGCCCGACAAGGTCTGGTCGCAGCTGAATCTGGCGTGGGCGGCGTTCCTGATCCTCCTGGGGGTGCTCAATCTCGCCGTGGTCTTCAACACGGCGACCACCACCCCGCTGGGAGCAATGTCCAGCCTGTTTTGCACCACGTCCTGCACCTTCACGGAAAAATCCTGGGGCCTGTTCAAGGTGTTCGGCCTGACCGGGCTGGTGGTGGCGTTTTCCATCGCCCAGGCCATGGTCCTGTCCAAGTACATGAACGCCCAGGACGACACGCCCGCGGACGGGGCGTCCAAGCCGTGAGCACCGGCATCACCGCCGCCGCCGTCCACGCACGGTTGACCGACGTCCTGCAGCCCACGCGTCTGGAGGTGCTGGACGAGAGCGCTGCCCACGCCGGTCATGCCGGCAGCGATGGCACGGGCTCGGGCACCCATTTCAGGGTGCGCATTGCCGCCCCCGCCCTGGCGGGCAGGAACCGCGTCGCCCAGCATCGCCTTGTGTATGATGCGCTGCACGATTTTCTCCAGCGGGGGCTGCATGCCCTGGCCATCGAGATCGTCTGACCCCTCTTCGCGGATTCGTTAGGAACCAAGCCCCCATGAAAAAGCACCTCCTTGCTGCCGTTGCGGCGGCCGCCTTCTGTGCCGCCCTGCCGGCCCTGGCCCAGAACATCGCCATCGTCAACGGCAAGCCGGTGCCCAAGTCGCGCGCCGACGCCCTGGCCGCCCAGGTGGCCAAGAGCGGCCGCCCGGTCACCCCCGAGCTGAGCGCCCAGATCAAGGACGAGGTCATCGCCCGCGAGATCTTCATGCAGGAAGCCGCCCGCCGCGGCCTGGAGGGCAGCGACGACTTCAAGACCCAGATGGAACTGGCCCGCCAGACCATCCTGATCCGCGAACTGTTCTCGGACTTCCAGGCCAAGAACCCCGTCACCGACGCCGACGCCAAGGCCGAATACGACAAGTTCGTCGCGGCCAATGCCGGCAAGGAATACCGTGCCCGCCACATCCTGGTGGCCAAGGAGGAAGAGGCCAAGGCCATCATCGCCAGCCTCAAGAAGGGCGCCAAGTTCGAGGACCTCGCCAAGAAGCAGTCCAAGGACCCCGGATCGGGCGCCAACGGCGGCGACCTGGACTGGGCCAATGCCAAGAGCTACGTGCCCGAGTTCTCCGAGGCGATGGTCAAGCTGTCCAAGGGCCAGACGACCCAGGCACCGGTCAAGAGCCAGTTCGGCTTCCATGTGATCCGCCTGGACGACGTGCGCGAGGCCCAGATGCCCAAGTTCGAAGAGGTCAAGGCCCAGATCCAGCAGCAGATGCAGCAGGAGCGCCTGTCCAAGTTCCAGGACGAGCTTCGCACCAAGGCCAAGGTCGAATAAGTCCGGCCCGGCGCCTGCCCCGAAGCGGCCTGCGGGCCGCTTTTTTCATGCCCGGCCCGGGGCGGGATAATCACGCCCCATGCTCGCCCCCCACCAGCTTGAACTGCTCGCCCCCGCGCGGGACGCCGACATCGGCATCGAAGCCGTGAACCATGGCGCGGACGCCGTGTACATCGGCGGTCCGGGCTTTGGTGCGCGCGCCTCGGCGGGCAACCGCGTTCAGGACATCGAGCGCCTCGTCAAGCATGCACACCGCTTCGGCACCCGCATCTTCATCACCCTCAACACCATCCTGCGCGATGACGAGCTCGAGCCCGCGCGGCGCATGGCCTGGGACGTGTACCACGCCGGGGCGGACGCCCTGATCGTGCAGGACATGGGCCTGCTCGAGATCGACCTGCCGCCGATCCAGCTGCATGCCAGCACCCAGTCCGACATCCGCACGCCGGACAAGGCGCGCTTCCTGCAGGACGCGGGCTTCTCGCAGCTGGTACTCGCCCGGGAGCTGACGCTGGAGCAGATCCGCGAGGTCGGTGCCGCGCTGGACCCGCAGCGCAGCGTGATGGAGTTCTTCGTGCACGGCGCCCTGTGCGTGGCCTACAGCGGCCAGTGCTTCATCTCGCATGCCCACACTGGCCGCAGCGCCAACCGGGGCGACTGCTCGCAGGCCTGCCGCCTTCCGTACCAGGTGCTGGACGCCCAGGGCCGCTTCATCGCGCACGACCAGCACGTGCTGTCCATGAAGGACAACAACCAGAGTGCCAACCTGGCCGCTCTGGTGGACGCCGGCATCCGCAGCTTCAAGATCGAGGGCCGCTACAAGGACATGGGCTATGTGAAGAACATCACCGCCCATTACCGCAAGCTGCTGGACGAACTGATCGAGGCGCGCGAGGGCAGTCACCAGCCCTACGCCCGCGCCTCCAGCGGTCGCACGCGCTTGTTCTTCACGCCTGACCCGAACCAGAACTTCAACCGGGAGTTCACCGACTACTTCGTCAATGGCCGCCAGGACGACATCGGTGCCTTCGACTCGCCCAAGAACCCGGGCCAGGCCCTGGCCTGGGTGACACGCGTGCAGCCCCAGGAAGGCTGGATCGAGCTCGAGTGCGACGACCCGGCGACTGAGTTGCACAACGGCGACGGGCTGTGCTATTTCGACCTGCAGAAGGAATTGGTGGGCGTGGCCATCAACCGGGCCGAGGCCACGAAGCAGGCGGGCCTGTGGCGGGTGTTCCCCAAGGACCCGATTGCAGGCATGCGGGACCTGCGCAAAGGCACCCGCATCAACCGCAACCGCGACATGCACTGGGTGCGTCAGCTCGAGAAGAAGTCCAGCGAGCGGCGGATCGGCCTGTGGGTCGAGTTGTCCGAGACGCCCGAGGGATTCGCGCTCACGCTCACGGACGAAGACGGCCATGTCGGCCACTCCACCCTGCCCCACCCCAAGGAAGCCGCGCGCGACCCCGCCCGCCAGGCCACGCAGCTTCGGGAGCAGATTGGCCGCTTTGGCGCGACCGACTTCGAGGCCCTGGACATCCGCCTGGCCCTCACCGGCCCCTGGTTCCTGCCCGCCTCGTTCCTGAATGCGCTGCGCCGCGAGGCGGTCGACGCCCTGGTGTCGGCCCGCGAGGCCGCCTGGCAGCGCCCACCGCGGGCCCGACCCGCCGAACCGCCCACACCCTACCCCGAGGACACCCTGTCCTACCTGGCCAATGTCCTGAACGGGAAGGCCCGCGACTTCTACGCTCGACACGGCGTGAAAGTGATCGACGCCGCCTACGAGAGCCACGAGGAGGAAGGCGAGGTCTCTCTCATGATCACCAAGCACTGCGTGCGCTGGAGCATGAGCCTGTGCCCCAAACAGGCCAAGGGCGTGACCGGCGTGCAAGGCACGGTGCGGGCCGAGCCGCTGCAACTCGTGAACGGCAAGGAAAAGCTCACCCTGCGCTTTGACTGCAAGCCCTGCGAAATGCACGTCGTGGGCCGCATGAAGAAGTCGGTGATGAACCAGCGCGCCCGGGAGATGGCCGAGGTGCCCATGCAGTTCTACCGCACCCGCCCCGCTGCGGTCAGGCCCGCATCGGGGTGACTTCCTGTGCGATACGGGTGGCGGGATGCTATCTTTCGCGGGTGACCACCCTGACCCGCCCCTGCCTCCTCCGCATCGCTGCCGTTCTCCTGGCCGGCCTCGGCCTTCTGGCCCATGCCCAGCCCACGGTGCTGTCCGATGAAGTCCCCTTCATCACCACCCCCGACAACGTGACCCTGGAGATGCTCCAGGCGGCGCGGGTCGGCCCTGCCGACCACGTGATCGACCTGGGCTCGGGCGACGGCCGTATCGTCATCGTGGCGGCCAAGCGCTTCGGCGCCAGCGGCCTGGGGGTGGAGATCGTCCCCGATCTGGTCGACAAGAGCCTGCGCACCGCGCGCGAAGCCGGCGTCGCCGACAAGGTCGCCTTCAAGGTGCAGGACCTGTTCGAGACCGACCTGTCCCGCGCCACGGTCATCACCATGTACCTGCTGCCCGAGTTCAACCTGAAGCTGCGGCCGGCCCTGCTGGCGCTCAAGCCGGGCACCCGCATCGTCTCGCACGACTGGGACATGGGCGACTGGAAGCCCGACCAGACCACCGTCGTGCCAGTGCCTGACAAGAAGGTCGGCCTGGAAAAGTCCAGCAAGGTCCATCTGTGGACCGTGCCAGCACGCATCGACGGGCTGTGGTGTGGCACCGGCCCCTTGCGGGATTTCAGCCTGCGCGTGACGCAGCGTTTCCAGGAGGTCGACGCTGCCCTCACGCGGGGTGATCGGGTGCGAGAGATCCAGGGCCGAATGACCGGCCCCGTGCTCAAGACCCAATCCACCCGCCACGGCGCGCTCGAACTCACGCACGAGGGATCGCAGCTGCGGGTCTCGGGCGGCGACGGCGCGCTGGCCATGGCGCGCGGGGCCTCCTTTGCCCGCGCCCCAGGCAACGCCTGCCGCTGAATGCCTAGCCCACCCAGCGCCGCGCGTTGCGCCAGATCCGCAGCCAGGGGCTGTGCGCGCTGAGGTCGCCACCGGTCCACGACATCTGCACATTGCGGAACACCCGCTCGGGGTGCGGCATCATGGCCGTGAAGCGGCCGTCGGCCGTGGTCACCGCCGTCAGGCCCCAGGGGCTGCCATTGGGGTTGTACGGATAGGCCTCGGTCGCCTGTCCATGGTGGTCGGTGAAGCGCATCGCGCCGATCGCCTTCGCCGCATTGCCACGCTGCGCGAAGTTGGCGTAGCCCTCGCCATGCGCCACCACGATGGGCAGGCGGCTGCCCGCCATGCCCTGGAAGAACAGGCTGGGTGACTCCAGCACCTCCACCTGCGACAGGCGCGCCTCGTAGCGCTCGCTTCGATTGGTGGTAAAGCGCGGCCAGTCCTGCGCGCCGGGAATGATGTCGGCCAGTTCGGCCAGCATCTGGCAGCCGTTGCACACGCCCAGGGCAAAGGTGTCGGTTCGGGCGAAGAAGTCCTTGAACTGCGTCGCCAGCGGGGTGTTGAAGGTGATGCTGCGAGCCCAGCCGATGCCGGCGCCCAGGGTGTCGCCATAACTGAAACCGCCGCAGGCGACAAAGCCTTTGAAGTCTGCGAGCCGGGCTCGGCCCGATTGCAGGTCGGTCATGTGCACGTCGACCGCCTCGAAGCCGGCGAGGTCGAAGCAATACGCCATCTCGACATGCGAGTTCACGCCCTGCTCGCGCAGGATGGCCACCCGCGGTCGGGCCAGGTTCAGGAACGGCGCGGCCACATCCTCGGCCGGGTCGAAGCTCGGCGCGAACTGCAGGCCCGGATCGCCCGGGCGGCCGGCCGCCGCATGCTCGGCGTCGGCGCCGGACGGGTTGTCCCGCTGCTGGCAGATCTTCCAGCTGACGCTGTCCCAGACCTGCTGCAGGTCCTGGAGGCTGGCGCTGAAGACGGACTTCGTGTCACGCCAGACCTGAACCTGCCCCTTGCCCACCTCGATCTCGCTGTCGGCGGGACGGGTCTTGCCGATGAAATGGCTGTGGCGCGACAAGCCGTGATCGCGCAACACCTGCATCACCTCGTTGCGCACCGCGGTGGGCACCTGCAGCACGACCCCCAGCTCCTCGTTGAAAAGAGCCTTGAGCGTGAGCTCCTCGCGGCGGGCGCTGACCTGGCCCGCCCAGTTCTTGGCATCGCCATGGTCGGCGCGGCTGTCATGGATGCCGTCCCCCTCGGTGACCAGCAGGTCCACGTTCAGGCTCACGCCCACCTGGCCGGCGAAGGCCATCTCGCATGCCGCCGCCATCAGGCCGCCGTCACTGCGATCGTGGTAGGCCAGCAGGCGCCCCTGCGCACGCAGGGTGTTGACGGCATGGACCAGGTTGACCAGGTCCTGCGGATCGTCCAGGTCCGGCACCTCGCCGCCCGGCTGCTCCAGCACCTGGGCCAGGATGCTGCCGCCCAGGCGGTGGCGTCCCTTGCCCAGGTCGACCAGCACCAGCGTCGTGTCGCCCTGCGCCTGCAGCTGCGGCGTGAGCGTGCCCCGCACATCGGCCAGCGTGGCAAAGGCGGTGATCACCAGGCTCACCGGCGAGACGACCTTCTTGCGCGTACCGCCGTCTTGCCACTGGGTGCGCATGGACAGGCTGTCCTTGCCCACCGGGATGGAGATGCCCAGGGCGGGACACAGCGCCATGCCGACGGCCTTGACCGTCTCGTACAGGGCGGCGTCCTCGCCGGGTTCACCGCAGGCGGCCATCCAGTTGGCCGACAGCTTCACCCGCGGCAGCTCGATCGGGGCCGCCAGCAGGTTGGTGATGGCCTCGGCCACGGCCATGCGCCCCGAGGCCGGCGCATCCAGGGCCGCCAGCGGGGTGCGCTCGCCCATGGCCATGGCCTCGCCCGCGAAGCCACGGTAGTCGGCCAGGGTGACGGCCACATCAGCCACCGGCACCTGCCAGGGGCCGACCATCTGGTCGCGGTGCGTGAGGCCACCGACCGTTCGGTCACCAATGGTGATGAGAAACCGCTTGGAGGCGACGGTGGGGTGCGACAGCACCCGGATCACGGTCTCCTGCAAGGCCACGCCCGTCAGGTCCAGGGGCGGGGACACGCGCGCCACCGACGTGACGTCGCGGTGCATCTTCGGCGGCTTGCCCAGGAGGACGTCCATCGGCATGTCGACCGCGCGCGTGGTCTCGTCGGCCACGACCAGCTGGCGTTCGGCGGTGGCCGTGCCGACCACGGCGAAGGGACAGCGCTCGCGCTCGCAGAAGTCCGTGAACTGCGGCAGCGATTCGGGGGCAATCGCCAGGACATAACGCTCCTGGCTCTCGTTGCACCAGATCTCCTTGGGCGCCAGGCCCGATTCCTCCAGGGGGACCCGGGACAGGTCAAAGCGCGCGCCGCGCCCCGCGTCGTTCGTGAGCTCGGGAAAGGCATTGGACAGGCCGCCCGCGCCCACGTCGTGAATCGCGAGGATCGGGTTGTCCGCGCCGAGCTTCCAGCAATGGTTGATGACTTCCTGGGCGCGGCGCTCGATCTCGGGGTTGCCGCGCTGCACGGAATCGAAGTCGAGTTCGGCCGCATTGGCCCCCGTGGCCATGGAGCTGGCCGCACCGCCGCCCATGCCGATGCGCATGCCGGGTCCGCCCAGTTGCACCAGCAGGGTGCCCGCCGGGAACTCGATCTTGTGGGTGAGGCTGGCGTCGATATGGCCCAGACCGCCAGCGATCATGATCGGCTTGTGGTAGCCCCGCACCACACCGTCCACGACCTGCTCGTACTCGCGGAAGTAGCCGGCCAGGTTCGGACGGCCGAACTCGTTGTTGAACGCGGCGCCCCCCAGCGGCCCCTCGGTCATGATCTGCAGCGGGCTGGCAATGTGCGCAGGACGCCCGTGCGGGTTGTCCCACAGGCGGGAGACGGAAAAGCCGGTCAGGCCCGCCTTGGGGCGCGAGCCGCGCCCGGTGGCCCCCTCGTCGCGGATCTCGCCGCCCGCGCCGGTGGAGGCGCCCGGGAAGGGCGAGATCGCGGTGGGGTGGTTGTGCGTCTCCACCTTCATCAGCACGTGCTGGGTCGCCTCGCGCTTGACGTAGGCGCTGGGGCCGGCCGTGGCTGGAACGAAAAGCTCGGCCCGCGAACCCTCCATGACCGCGGCATTGTCCGAGTAGGCCACCACCGTGTGCTGCGGATGCTGCTGGTGCGTGTTTCGGATCATGCCGAAGAGGCTCTTGTCCTGCGGCCTGCCGTCGATCGTGAACGAGGCATTGAAGATCTTGTGCCGGCAGTGTTCGCTATTGGCCTGCGCGAACATCATCAGCTCGACGTCGGTGGGATTGCGGCCCAGCCCCTGGAAGGCATTGACCAGGTAGTCGATCTCGTCGTCGGCCAGGGCCAGGCCGAAGCGGGCGTTGGCGGCCTCCAGGGCCCTGCGCCCGCCGCCCAGGAGGTCCACGAGCTCCATCGGCACGGGGTCGAGCTCGGTGAAGAGACGGTGGGCGTCGCGGCGCTCGGGCACCACGCTCTCGGTCATGCGGTCATGCAGCACCGCGGCCAGGGCCTCGCGCTGGGCCGCGGACACAGCCGGCGGCGACGACAGGAGACCGCCCCGGAGTCCGAGACGGAATTCGACGAGGCGCTCCACCCGCTTGACCGACAGGCCGCAGTTGTGAGCAATGTCGGTGGCCTTGGAGGCCCAGGGCGACACCGTGCCCAGGCGGGGCGTGACCACGAAGCGCTCCCCCTGGTCGGGGCCGGCGTAGGCCTGGCCGTAGGTCAGAAGGTCCGCAAGGCGCCGGGCGGCATCCGCATTCGGTACCTGCTCCCAGGCGGCCAGGTGCACGTAACGGGCGTGCACGGAGGTGATCTTGTCGTGGACGGCCTGCAGGCGCGGGAGCAATTGCTGGACGCGAAACTCGCTGAGGGCGGAGCCGCCCTCCAACTCGGTGATATGCAGGGTCACTGTGTAGCCTGTGTGGGGTGGGAGGCGCCAGGCCGCTGACTGGGGCCGGGCGCGCAGCCCGCCATTTTACCGGGCACCCCGGACTCCCCCTGCGCGCCCGGGGGGCCTCTGGGATAATCGGGTCCCATGAGCATCACGTACAAGGACACTGACGGCATCCAGGGCATGCGCACCGCCTGCCGCCTCGCCTCCGAGGTCCTGGACCACCTCACACCCTTCATCCAGCCGGGCATCACCACCCGCGAAATCGATCGCCTTGCCGCCGAGTACATGAAGGTGCAAGGCAGCACCTCGGCCACCCTGGGCTACCAGCCGCCGGGCTATCCGCCCTACCCCGCCTCGCTGTGCACCTCGGTGAACCATGTGGTGTGCCACGGCATTCCCAACGACAAGCCGCTGAAGAAGGGCGACATCGTCAACGTCGACGTCACCGTGATCAAGGACGGCTGGTACGGCGACACCAGCCGCATGTTCGTGGTGGGCGAGGTCTCCATCGCCGCCCGGCGCCTGGTGGCCCTGACCTATGACGCCATGTGGCATGGCATCGTCCAGGTACGCCCCGGCGCGCGGCTGGGCGACATCGGTCACGCCATCCAGAAGTTCGCCGAAGGCCAGGGCTTCTCGGTGGTGCGCGAATTCTGCGGCCACGGCATCGGCCGGCGCTTCCACGAGGAACCCCAGGTGCTGCATTACGGCAAGCCCGGAACCCTGGAGGAATTGCAGCCGGGCATGACCTTCACCATCGAGCCCATGATCAACCTGGGCCGGCGCGAGGTGAAGGAGCATGGCAACGACGGCTGGACCATCGTCACCAAGGACCACTCGCTCTCTGCCCAATGGGAGCACACGGTGCTCGTGACCGACACGGGCTACGAGGTACTCACCCTGTCTGCCGGCAGCCCGCCCCCGCCGGCCTTCGTCGCCGCCTGAGCCTGGCGCCCCGGCCATGACGGCGCCACTGGCCCCCCTCCCCGCCGCCGCACCTGCGGCGCCCCTCGACCTCCAGGCGCTGCGCGAGGACTGGCGCGCCCGCAAGGCCGCCCGGCTCGCCTCCCTGCTGGCCCCGGGCCGCTCGGCGCGCGGGGTGCACGAGGTGCTGCGGGGCCTGGCGCGCGAAGCGGACCTCACCCTGTCCACGCTCTGGCTGCACGCCGGGTTCCCCGAGGGGTTCGCCCTGGTGGCGGTCGGCGGCTACGGCCGTGGCGAACTGTTCCCCCATTCCGACATCGACGTGCTGCTGCTCATGCCCGATGGCACCGCGGTCGAGGGCGACCCGCAGCTGAAGGCGCGGGTCGAGGCCTTCATCGGCCGGTGCTGGGACATCGGCCTGGAGATCGGCTCGAGCGTGCGCACCGTGAGCGAGTGCCTGGCCCAGTCAGCGGCCGACGTGACTGTCCAGACCTCGGTCCTGGAGTCGCGCCTGGTCTGCGGCCATGCCCCCCTGCACCGGGAGTTCATGCGCCGCTTTGACGCGCAGATGGACCCGCAGGCCTTCTTCGTGGCCAAGACGCTGGAGATGCGCCAGCGCCATCACAAGTTCGAGAACACCCCCTATTCGCTCGAACCCAATTGCAAGGAGTCCCCAGGCGGCCTGCGTGACCTGCAGGTGATCCTGTGGGTGGCGCGCGCCGCGGGCCTGGGCCGCAGCTGGGACGAGCTGGCCCGCAAGGGCCTGGCCACTCCCTTCGAGGCGCGCCAGATCAAGCGCAACGAGGCCGTCCTGACCCTGATCCGCGCCCGCCTGCACCTGCTGGCCAAGCGCCGGGAGGACCGGCTGGTGTTCGACCTGCAGACGGCGGTCGCCGACTCCTTCGGCTACACCTCACGCACGGGCGCGGACGGGCGCCTGATCGAACGCGCCAGCGAGGCGCTGATGCGCCAGTTCTACTGGGCGGCCAAGGCGGTGAGCCAGTTGAATCAGGTCCTCCTCCTGAACATCGAGGAGCGCCTGCAGCCGACCGGGCACCACCCCGAGCGGATCAACGACCGCTTCTTCAACAAGGGCGGCCTGATCGAGGTGGCGTCCGACGACCTGTACCAGCAGCACCCCGAGGCCATCCTCGAAACCTTCCTGGCCTACCAGCAGACCGTTGGGGCCAAGGGGCTGTCTGCGCGCACCCTGCGGGCCCTGTACAACGCGCGCCGGCTGATGGACGGCAAGTTCCGCAACGACCCCGCCAACCGCGCCACCTTCCGCGCCATCTTGATGCAACCCTCGGGCATCACGCACGCGATGCGCCTGATGAACCAGACCTCGGTGCTCGGTCGCTATCTGTGGGTGTTCCGCCGCATCGTGGGCCAGATGCAGCATGACCTGTTCCACGTCTACACCGTGGACCAGCATATCCTGATGGTGCTGCGCAACGTGCGGCGCTTCTTCATTCCGGAGCATGCCCACGAATACCCGTTCTGCTCGCAGCTCGCGGCGGGATGGGACAAGCCGTGGATCCTGTACATCGCGGCGCTGTTCCACGACATCGCCAAGGGGCGCGGCGGCGACCACTCCGAACTGGGCGAAAAGGAGGTACGCGCCTTCTGCCGCCAGCACGACATCGCCCCCGCGGACACCAGGCTGGTGCAATTCCTGGTGCGGGAGCACCTGACCATGAGCCACATCGCCCAGAAGCAGGACCTGAGCGATCCGTCCGTGATCGAACGCTTCGCGCAGCGCGTGGGTGACGAACGCGCCCTCACGGCGCTGTACCTCCTGACGGTGGCCGACATCCGCGGCACCAGCCCCAAGGTCTGGAACGCCTGGAAAGGCAAGCTGCTGGAGGACCTGTACCGGGCCACGGTGCGGGCCCTGGGCGGGCGGGCCCCAGACCGGGAGGCCGAGGTCGAGGCCCGCCAGCGCGAGGCCCTGGCGCAGCTGGGCCTGCACGCCCTGCCCCATGAGGCGCACCGGCAGCTGTGGGAGACGCTGGACGTCGGGTACTTCATGCGGCACGACGCAGGCGAGGTCGCCTGGCACACGCGCCACGTGACGCGCCACCTGGCCGGCCTGGACCCGGCGGGCCAGGAGGCCCACACCCCCCTGGTGCGCACCCGCCTGTCCCCCGTCGGCGAAGGCCTGCAGGTCATGGTCTACACCGCCGATCAGCCTGACCTGTTCGCGCGGATCTGCGGCTACTTCGACCAGGCGGGCTTCAGCATCCTGGACGCGCGGATCCACACCACCCGGGACCACCGCGCCCTGGACACCTTCCAGGTGGTGAGCGCCTTGCTGGCCGAACACACGCGCGAGCTGATGGCGATGATCGAGTCGGGGCTGCAGGCCACGCTGGAACAGGCCGGCCCGCTGCCGCTCCCGAGCCGAGGACGCGTCTCGCGGCGGGTGAAGAGTTTCCCGGTCGCCCCGCGTGTGAGCCTGGCCCCCGACGAGAAAGCGCAGCGCTGGCTGCTGTCGATCTCGGCCAGCGACCGGGTGGGCCTGCTTTACAGCGTGGCGCGGGTCCTGGCACATCACCGGATCAATCTGCAACTGGCCAAGATTTCCACCCTGGGCGAGCGGGTCGAGGACACCTTCCTGATCGACGGCCCCGAGCTGCAGCAAAACAAGCGGCAGATCGAGATCGAGACCGAGCTGCTCGAGGCGCTGGCCTCCTGAAACGGCGCGCGCCACCCGAGTCAGTGCGCTGACGGTTTGGCCTGCGGGCCTCTCAGTGCGTCAGCTGCGCCCAGACCTTGTCCAGGCGCTTGACGCTCACCGGCTGCGGAGTCCGCAATTCCTGCGCGAACAGGCTGACTCGCAGTTCCTCCAGCAGCCATCGCAACTCCAGCATCCGGGCATCCACCAAGCCCTTGCGCTCCGCGACCAGCCGCCAGTAACGCTGCTCCTGCGGTTTCACTTCGGCCAGGCGCTGGGCGTCACGCGCCGGATCCGCGCGCAGCTTGTCCAGGCGCAGCGTCACGGCCTTGAGGTAACGGGCGAAATGCTGCAAGGCGGGCCAGGGCGTCTCCACCAGGAACCGCTTGCCGACCAGGCGCTGCAGTTGCTGCGTGGTGTCCTGCGTCGCGTCCGGGGCCTGGCGGGTGTCCTTGATCTTGCGCAAGGCCGTCGCGTATTCCGCCAGCACGGTCCCGGCCAGACGCGCCACCTCGTTGGCGATCAGGGTCAGGCGCCCGCGTCCCTCTTCGATGCGCCGCTGGAATGCCGACCCATCGGCCGGTAGCGGATCCAGCAGGAAGGCACGATCCAGGGCCACGTCGATGATCTGCGCGCGCAATTCCTCCAGCGTCCCCAGGGCCATGTAGGCCACCGCCATCTTCTGCAGGTCCGGGATGTTCTTCTCCAGGTATTTCAGGGCGTCGCGGATCTGCAGTGCGAAAAGACGGCGCAGACCCACCCGGTGGCGCGCGGCGGCCGCCTCCGGCTCGTCGAAGACCTCCAGCGTCACCGCGTCGCCCTGGTCGACCAAGGCGGGGAATCCGACCAGGGTCGTGCCGCCTTTGCGGATCTCCATCAACTCTGGCAATTCACCGAATTCCCAGGCGGTGTAGCGGCGGCTGGCGTCCACGGCGGGCCCTGGCGGGGCCGGCGAGGCCGTTGGCGAAGGCGAGTCGGCCCCACGCCCCGCGTTCGCCAGTCCGGGCGCGGGCGCGGGCACGGTCACCGGTTCGCGGGGGGGCGGCGCGGCGGGCGCCTTCAAGGCCGCCAGGGCCTGGAAGGCCCCGCGCGCCTGCGCACCCAGCTCGGACTTGAGCGCGCCCAGGTTGCGGCCCATGCCCAGTTGCCGCCCATGTTCGTCCACCACGCGAATGTTCATGAACAGGTGCGGTGGCACCATGTCCAGCTTGAAATCGGTGCGCTTGACGTCCAGGCTGGTCGCGTCGCGTACGCGTTTGAGCAGGCCATCGGTCAGGGAGCCGTGCGCCCACGCCTCGGGCGCGCAAAGCGCCTGGGCCAGACGCATCGCCGACTCCGGCAGCGGCACGAAGCGCGAACGGGGCTTTTGCGGCAGGCTCTTGAGAAGCGCCTGAACCTTGTCCTTGAGCATCCCGGGGACCAGCCACTCGCAGCGCTCCTCGCTCACCTGGTTCAGAACGAACAGGGGCACGGTCACCGTCAGGCCGTCACGCGCGTTCCCCGGCTCGTGCAGAAAACTGGTGGCGCAATCCACCCCGCCCAGGCGCACGCTGCGCGGGAAGGCCTCGGTCGTGATGCCGGCAGCCTCATGCCGCATCAGCTCCTCGCGCGTGAGCTTCAGGAGGTCCGGGTTCTTGCGGCTCTCGGTGCGGTACCACCCCTCGAAGGTGGCCCCGCTGTACACGTCGGCGGGCAGCTGCTGGTCATAGAAAGCGTAGATCAGTTCATCATCCACCAGCACGTCCTGGCGTCGCGACTTGTGCTCCATGTCCTGGACCTGGCGGATCAACTTTCGGTTGGCGGCCAGGAAGGGCAGCGAGGTCTCCCACTGCCCCTCGACCAGGCCCTCGCGGATGAAGATCTCCCGCGCACCCGCCTGGTCCGCGCGGGCGAAGGACGTACGACGGCCGCTGTAGATCACGAGGCCGTACAGGGTGGCGCGCTCGAACGCGATCACCTCGGCCTGCTTTTTCTCCCAGTGCGGATCGAGCAGCTGTTTTTTCAGCAGGTGGCCAGCCACCTCCTCCACCCACTGGGGTTCGATGTTCGCGATCCCGCGCCCGAACAGGCGGGTCGTCTCCACCAGTTCCGCGCAGACGATCCATCGACCGGGTCGCTTTTTCAGGTGCGCGCCGGGATGGCGGTGGAACTTGATGCCACGCGCCCCCAAGTACTCGGAGGACGCCGACCCGCCCCCGCCAGCGCGCGCGCCCGTGGCCGGGTTGTTGGAGGGCGACTCCTCGAGCTTCCAGCCGATGTTGCCCAGGAGGCCCGCCAGCATGGACTTGTGCAGGGCCTCGTAGGAGGCGGGCTGGGTGTTCAGTCGCCATCGGTGCTCGGTGACCACGGTGAGCAGCTGGCTGTGGATGTCACGCCACTCGCGCACCCGCCGTACGCTGATGTAGTTCTGCCGCAGCAGCTGTTCGTACTGGCGGTTGGACAGCTTGTGGGTGTCGCCCGGGCTGGCACTGCCCGCCGCGCCCGGGTGCTTGCCACCGCGCGCCTCGTGCAGCCACTGCCACAGGGTCAGGTAGCCCGAGAACTCGCTTTTCTCGTCGTCGAACTTGGCATGCTGCTGGTCGGCCTGGGCCTGCGCCTCCAGCGGGCGATCCCGTACGTCCTGCACCGACAGGGCGGACGCCACCACCAGCACTTCGTCCAGCGCGCCGCGGCTGCGGGCCTCCAGGATCATGCGCCCCACCCGAGGGTCCAGTGGCAAGCGGGCGAGTTCACGGCCGATGTCGGTCAGCTCATTGGACTCGTCCACCGCCCCCAGCTCGCCCAAAAGCTGGTAGCCGTCGGTGATGGCGCGCCGCTGCGGCGCCTCCAGGAAGGGGAACTCCTCCACCGCCCCCAGGCGCAGGGCCTTCATGCGCAAGATCACGCCCGCCAGGGAGGAGCGCAGGATCTCCGGGTCGGTGAAGCGGGGGCGCCCCGCGAAGTCCTTCTCGTCGTACAGGCGGATGCAGATGCCGTCGGCCACCCGCCCGCAGCGGCCCGCGCGCTGGTTGGCCGCGGCCTGGCTGATTGGCTCGACCAGCAGCTGTTCGACCTTGCTGCGAAAGCTGTATCGCTTCACCCGCGCGGTGCCGGTGTCGATCACGTAGCGGATGCCCGGCACCGTGAGCGAGGTCTCGGCCACGTTGGTGGCCAGCACGATACGCCGCCCGCCATGCGTCTCGAAGATGCGGTCCTGTTCGGCCTGCGACAGGCAGGCGAACAGGGGCAGCACCTCGGCGCCGCGCAGCACCGGCTGGTGCGCCAGGTGACCCCGCAGGTGGTCGGCCGCCTCGCGGATCTCGCGCTCTCCGGGCAGGAAGACGAGGATGTCCCCTCCCGTCCTGGCCCCCGCACCGCCCCAGAGTTCGTCCACCGCGTCGGCGATCGCCTCGTTCAGCCCGTAGTCGCGGCGCTCCTCGAAGGGCCGCCAGCGCTGTTCGACCGGGAAGGTGCGCCCCGAGACGTAGATCACCGGTGCCGGTACCGGCTCCTGCCCCGGCCCGGCGGGCGGGGACGCGAAGTGGCGGGCGAAGCGCTCGGCGTCGATGGTGGCCGAGGTCACCACCACCTTCAGGTCGGGGCGCCGGGGCAGGATCTGGCGCAGATAGCCCAGGAGGAAATCGATGTTCAGGCTGCGCTCGTGCGCCTCGTCGATGATCAGGGTGTCATAGGCCGACAGCAGCGGGTCGGTCTGCGTTTCTGCCAGCAAGATGCCGTCGGTCATGAGCTTGACCGAGGCCTCGCGCGAGAGCCGGTCCTGAAAGCGCACCTTGTAGCCCACCACCTCGCCCAGGGGGGTGTCCAGTTCCTCGGCGATGCGCTTGGCCACGCTGGAGGCCGCAATGCGCCGGGGCTGGGTGTGCCCGATCAGCTTTCCGGGCTGGCCCGGCGCGGCGTTCAGGCGCCCGCGACCCAGGGCCAGGGCGATCTTGGGCAGCTGGGTGGTCTTGCCCGAGCCCGTCTCCCCGCAGACGATGACGACCGGGTGGGCCGCCATCGCCGCCATGATCTCCTCGCGCCGGGCGGAGACCGGCAGGGACTCGGGGAAAGTGATGCGTGGAAGTGACAAGGCGGGCCGGACAAAAGCCTCGAATTATGGTCCGGCCGCGGGAGGGGCCGGGGCTTCCCGTACACTTTCCCCGCCAAGCCCACCTCCCATGTCCGCCGTCTTCAACTTCACCTTCGTGCCCTGGTTCCGGTCGGTGGCGCCCTACATCCACATGCACCGGGGCAAGACCTTCGTGGTCGGCCTGGCGGGCGAGGCCATCGCGGCGGGCAAGCTGCACCACATCGCCCAGGACCTGGCCCTGATCCTGAGCATGGGTGTGAAGGTGGTCCTGGTGCACGGCTTTCGCCCCCAGGTGAACGAGCAGCTTCGCCTGAAGGGCCACGAAGCCCGTTATTCGCACGGCATGCGCATCACCGACGAAGTGGCCCTGGACTGCGCCCAGGAGGCCGCCGGCCAGCTTCGCTACGAGATCGAGGCCGCCTTCAGCCAGGGCCTGCCCAACGCCCCGATGGCCGGATCCACCGTGCGCGTGATCTCGGGCAACTTCATCACCGCCCGCCCGGTAGGCATCGTCGACGGCATCGACTTCCAGCATTCGGGCCTGGTGCGCAAGGTGGATGTGGCGGGCATCACCCGCACCCTGGACATGGGCTCCATGGTGCTGCTCTCCCCCTTCGGGTTCTCTCCCACCGGCGAAGCCTTCAACCTCACGATGGAGGAAGTCGCCACCAGCGTGGCCACCGCGCTGCAGGCCGACAAGCTGATCTTCCTGTCCGAGATCCCCGGGATCCGCATGCGGCCGGCTGAACCCGAGTCCGAAGACAACCCCATCGACACCGAGCTGCCGCTGGCCACCGCCGAACAGATCCTGGCCCAGGCCCCCGACCCCCAGCAACCGACCGATATCGCCTTCTACCTGCAGCACTGCGTGAAGGCCTGCAAGGCGGGTGTGGAGCGTAGCCACATCATCCCCTTCGCGGTCGACGGCGCCCTGCTGCTCGAGGTCTACGTGCACGATGGCATCGGCACCATGGTCATCGACGAGAAGCTCGAGGAGCTGCGCGAAGCGACGCCGGACGACGTGGGCGGCATCCTGCAACTGATCGAGCCCTTCGAGCGTGACGGCACCCTGGTCAAGCGAGGCCGCACCGAAATCGAGCGCGACATCGCCAACTACAGCCTGATCGAGCATGACGGCGTGATCTTCGCCTGTGCCGCGCTCTACCCCTACCCCGAGGCACGCACCGCCGAAATGGCCGCCCTCACCGTCTCGCCGCAAAGCCAGGGGCAGGGTGACGGCGAGAAGATCTTGAAGCGCATCGAGCAGCGAGCCCGCGCCATGGGCCTGGACAGCATCTTCGTGCTGACCACCCGCACCATGCACTGGTTCCTCAAACGCGGCTTCGTGCAGGTCGACCCCGACTGGCTGCCCGAGGCCCGCAAGCGCAAGTACAGCTGGGACCGTCGCAGCATGGTCTTCGTCAAGAAGCTGGCCTGACGTCGGACGCAGCGCGCGCTGCGGCGACCTGACTTCCGACAGACAGCGCCTATCCAGGGGACCACCGTGTCCCCTTGGAGATCGCGCCATGTCCTTCGAACACCGGCTCCCCCTGCAGGACCGCCGCGAGGCCGGTCGGCTGCTCGCGGGCGAACTGGACTTCCTGCGCGGGCAGTCCGATGTCCAGGTGCTGGCGCTGCCCCGCGGCGGCGTGCCGGTGGCCTTCGAGGTCGCACAGGCGCTGCGCTGTCCGCTGGATGTCTTCGTCGTGCGCAAGATCGGCATGCCGGGTCACGCCGAATACGCCGTGGGGGCCATCGCCACCGGCGACGTGCAGGTTCTGGACATCACACCGGGCGATACCGACCTGCGCCGGCGCCTGCAGGAGGTGATCCACCGGGAGACCTGCGAGCTGGCCCGGCGCGAGCAGGCCTACCGCGGCGACCGCGCACTGCCGCCGCTGCGCGGACGAACCGTTGTTCTGGTCGATGACGGCCTGGCCACGGGCGCGACCATGGAGGCCGCCGTGCGCGCGATCCGCAGGCAGCAGCCGCGCCTGCTCGTGGCGGCGGCGCCAGTGGCCTCTGCCGCCGCCGCCTCCCGCCTGACCCCGTGGGTCGACCGGCTGGTGGTGGGCGCCATCCCCGCGGATTTCCAGGCCGTGAGCGCCTGGTACCGCCACTTTCCCCAGTGCACCGACGACGAGGTGCGGGCCCTGCTGGACGCGGTGCGCGAGGGGACCGCGGCTTGAACCTTGCGAACTCGCGGATGCGACCCGAAGAGGACGACGCCCGCATCGCCCGCGCCCTGGCGCCCCACCTGCGTCCCCTGGCCAGCCCCGCCGACGAGGACGCCCTGCTCCATCACCTGGCCCAGGGCCGGCTGGTGATGCTGGGCGAGGCCACGCATGGCACCCACGAGTTCTACGCATGGCGCGCGGCCCTCACCCGCCGCCTGATCGAGGAACAGGGTTTTTGCGCGGTCATCGCCGAGGCCGACTGGCCCGATGCCTGGCGCGTGAACCAGTACGTGCGGGGCGGCGGCAGCGACACCGACGCGGTGCAGGCGCTGGCCGGCTTCCGGCGCTTTCCCACCTGGATGTGGCGCAACACGGTGGTACGCGGCTTCATCGAATGGCTGCGCCTGTACAACGCCACCCACGGGCGACGTCAGTGCGCGGGCTTCTACGGCATGGACCTGTACAGCCTGTACGGATCGATCCAGGCGGTCCTGGCCCACCTCGATCGCACCGACCCGCAAGCCGCGCGGCGCGCACAGGCCCGCTATGCCTGCTTCGAGCACTACGGCGAGGACAGCCACGCCTACGGCTACGCGGCCAGCTTCGGCATGCAGCCGCATTGCGAGGACGAGGCGATGGCGCAATGGCGCGAGATGAGCCGCCACGCGGCCAGCCTCGCCCGCGCCAGCGGACCTGCCAGTGACGAGGCCTTCAACGCCTTGCAGAACGCACGCCTGGTTCGCAACGCCGAGGAGTACTACCGCACCATGTTCCACCGGCGCGTGTCGTCATGGAACCTGCGTGACCACCACATGTTCGAAACCCTCCAGGCCCTGGAGCGGCACCTGGCCTGCGACGGCGGGGACCCGCCCCGGATGGTCGTCTGGGCACACAACTCGCACCTGGGCGACGCCCGCGCCACGGCCATGCACGACCAGGGAGAATGGAATGTGGGCCAGCTTGCGCGGGAGCGCTGGGGCGACCAGGTGCGGCTGGTGGGCTTTTCGACCTACCGGGGCACGGTGACCGCGGCGACGGCCTGGGACGCTGCGGCCCAGCGCCGACGCGTGCGTGACGGCCTGCCGGGGAGCCATGAGGCGGTCATGCACGCCACCGGCCTGGACCGCTTCTGGCTGCTCCTCAGGGGTCATGGGGCGCTGGCCGAGTGGCTGGCCCCGCGCCGCCTGCAACGGGCCATCGGGGTGATCTACCTGCCCGACACCGAGCGGGCCAGCCACTACGCACCGGCTTGCCTGCCCGCGCAGTTCGACATCCTGATCCACCTTGATGCGACACAGGCGCTCGAGCCCCTGGAGCCCGATCCAGGCTGGCACGAAGGCGCAGAGCCGCCGGAGACCTTTCCCTCGGGGCTGTGAGGCCTCAGCCCCGTCGCAGCTGGCGCAGCGCCAGGAACGCCAGGAGCAGGCCGATCGCGGCAAACGACAGGAACGACCAGTTGGCGATCGAAGCGCCCAGGAAGGTCCAGTCGACCTTGGCGCAATCACCGCTGCCGCGAAAGATCATGGGAATGGCCCGCTCCAGGGGGAAGGTCGCGATCATTCCGTAGAAATCGCGCCCGCAGGACGCCACCTCGGGCGGGTACCACTGCAGCCAGCTTTGGCGTGCGGCCACGAAGGCGCCAAAGGCCGACAGCGCCACCCCGGTTACGCTGCCCACCAGCCACCCGGCGCGGCGCGGCGTCCAGGCCGCCAGGGCGGCCACGACCGCCACCCCGACCAGGGCGTAGCGCTGCACGATGCACATGGGGCAAGGGTCCAGGCCCACCCCATGCTGCAGGTACAGGCCGAAGGCCAGCATGGCCACGCACACGCCCGCCACCCCCGCCAGCACCCTGCGCGGCGCCGTCTCCAGCCATGCGATCACCTCAGTCCTCCACAAAGACCCGGGCCTTGCGTGGCGTCACCAACACGGTGTCGCCCTCCCGGAACCCGGCATCCCTGTATTGTTGCGCGGGAATCTGGGCTTCGATGATGGAATCGGATCCAGCCTTGCCGCCGCTGCGGGCATCCTCCAGCGGCAGCAGTTCCAGGCGGGCGATCGGCCCCACCACGATGGCCCGGGCCAGGCGGGCCACGATGCCGCCGGCAGCCCCCGCCGCCTGTCCCGGCCGGTAGGCGGTCACTGCCAGGTCGTGCGGGCGCACGTAGGCAAAGGCCTTGGCGTCCTGGGCATCGGCATGCTCGGGCGCCTGCAGGCGCAGGCCGTCCAGATGCACTTCGCCCTGGTGGGCGCGCCCGTGAAAGAGGTTCACATCGCCCAGGAAGCCGTACACGAAGGGGCTGGCCGGGTGGTCCCAGACGTCCTGGGGCGAGCCGACCTGCTCCACCACCCCGGCGTTCATCAGGACCACGCGGTCCGCCACTTCCAGGGCCTCTTCCTGGTCGTGGGTGACGAAGATGCTGGTGACATGCAGCTCGTCATGCAGGCGGCGCAACCAGCGGCGCAGCTCCTTGCGCACCTTGGCGTCGAGCGCGCCGAAGGGTTCATCCAGCAGCAGCACCTTGGGCTCCACCGCCAGTGCGCGGGCCAGGGCGATGCGCTGGCGCTGCCCGCCCGAGAGCTGCGAGGGAAAGCGGTCGGCCAGCCAATCGAGCTGCACCAGCCCGAGCAGCTCGTGCACCTTGGACTGGATCTGCGCCTCGCTGGGGCGCTGGCCGCGCGGCTTCATGCGCAGGCCGAAGGCCACGTTGTCGAACACGGTCATGTGCCTGAACAGCGCGTAGTGCTGGAACACGAAGCCCACACCGCGTTCGCGCACGTGGACGTCGGTGGTGTCCTCGCCGCTGAAGTAGATGCTGCCGGTGTCGGCTGACTCCAGCCCCGCGATGATGCGAAGCAGGGTCGTCTTGCCGCAGCCCGAGGGCCCCAGCAGCGCGATCAGTTCGCCCGAGTCGATATGCAGGGAGACATCGCTCAGGGCCTGGAAATGACCGAACTGCTTGCTGATGTTGCGGATCTCGATGCTCATGGTGCTTCCTTGAGGGCGCCGCCTGCAGGCACCCGCGGTACCGGCTGCTCCGGCGGCAGGGCCGCAGCGGCCTTCATTTCACGTTCGTACTTCCACTCGGCCACCGACTTGATCACCAGCGTGACCAGGGCGAGCAGCGCCAGCAGCGAGGCCACTGCAAAGGCAGCCACCGACTGGTATTCGTTGTAGAGGATCTCGACATGCAGCGGCATGGTGTTGGTCTGGCCGCGGATATGCCCCGACACCACCGACACGGCGCCGAATTCGCCCATGGCCCGCGCGTTGCACAGGATCACGCCGTAGATCAGGCCCCACTTGATGTTCGGAAGCGTGACATGCCAGAACGTCTGCCAGCCGCTGGCGCCCAGGACGATGGCGGCCTGTTCCTCCTCGTTGCCCTGGGCCTGCATCAAGGGAATCAGCTCGCGGGCGATGAACGGAAAAGTCACAAACACGGTGGCCAGCACCATGCCTGGCACGGCGAAGATGATCTTGATGCCGTGCGAGTCCAGCCAGGGCCCCAGCCACCCCTGCGCACCGAACACCAGCACATACATCAGGCCCGCCACCACCGGCGAGATGGAGAACGGCAGGTCCACCAGCGTCGTGAGGAAGGCCTTGCCGCGGAATTCGTACTTGGCGATGCACCAGGCCGCCGCCACCCCGAACACCAGGTTCAGGGGCACGGCGATGGCGGCAATGAGCAGCGTGAGGCGAATGGCTGCCCAGGCATCGGGCTCGCGCAGGCCCTCCAGGTAGGCCCCGAAGCCCTTGCGCAGGGCCTCGGCAAACACGGCGGCCAGCGGCAGCACCAGGAACAACAGGAGAAACGTCAGTGCCAGGCCGATCAGGGTCCAGCGGACCCAGGGCGCCTCGGTGGTGGAGATCCGACGCAGCCTGGAGGCGCTTGCGCTCATGCCGCCCCCGACCGTTTGCGCTGCCAGGACTGCAGGGAGTTGATCACCAGCAGCATGAAGAAGGACGCGACCAGCATCACCACCGCGACGGCAGTGGCGCCGGCCACGTCATACTGCTCCAGCTTGCCGATGATGATCAGCGGCGTGATCTCGGACACCATGGGCATGTTGCCGGCGATGAAGATCACCGAGCCGTACTCGCCGATCGCTCGCGCGAAGGCCATGGCGAAGCCGGTAAGCAGTGCGGGGGCGATCGCCGGGAAGATCACGTGGCGGAAGGTCTGCCAGCGGGTGGCCCCCAGGCTCATGGCGGCTTCTTCCAGCTCGCGTTCGGTGTCTTCCAGCACGGGCTGCACCGTGCGCACCACGAAGGGCAGGCCGATGAAGATCAGGGCGATCACGATGCCATTGGGGTTGAACGCCAGCGGGATCCCCAGGGGCTCGAGGTACTGCCCGATCCAGCCGTTGCCCGCCAGCAGCGCGGTGAGCGAGATGCCGGCCACGGCGGTCGGCAGCGCGAACGGCAGGTCGACCAGCGCGTCGACGACGCGCTTGCCCGGGAAGCGATAGCGCACCAGCACCCAGGCCACGAGCAGGCCCGCGAACACGCTCACCAGCGCCGCGATCAGCGAGGCGCCAAAGGTCAGGCGGTAGGACGCCAGCACGCGCGGCGAGCTGATGGCGGCGTAGAACTGCTCCCAGGTCAGCGTGAGGCTCTTGAGGACCAGCGCCGACAGCGGAATGAGCACGATGAGACTGAGGTACACCAGCGTGTATCCCAGCGTGAGGTTGAACCCCGGCAGCACCTTGCGGGCGCCCGAGGCGGACTTGGCCCCCACCGCAGCGGGGGCAGGCAAGACGACGGCACTCATAACGTCAATTCCAGAACGACCGCGGATTCGGCGACGTCGGCACGTGTGCAGCACTCCCAAAAGGGCACGCGAGCCGAAACCGAAGGAACGCAGGTCGAAAATCCCAGGGCCAGCGCGGATCCGGCTTTGCAGGTCCGCTGCTGGCGCCCCCCTTGGGGGGGAGGCGCCGAAGGCGCGTCGGGGGGGACTTCACTTGACCGTGTAGATCTTGTCGAACTGCCCGCCGTCGTTGAAGTGGACCTTCTGCGCCTCGGACAAGGACCCGAACAGCTCCTGCACGGTGAACAGCGGGATCGGCTTGAACGCGCTGGCGTACTTCTTCAGGACCGCCGGGTTGCGCGGGCGGATGTTGTGCTTGGCCGCGATCTCCTGGCCTTCCTCGGAATACAGGAAATCCAGGTAGGCCTTGGCCAGCTCCCCCGTGCCCTTCTTGGCCACGGTGCGCTCGACGACGGCCACCGGGTTCTCGGCCACGATGCTGATGGACGGATAGACGATGTCCACCTTGTTGGCACCGAATTCCTTGTCCACCGACACCGCCTCCGACTCGAAGGTGATCAGCGCGTCGCCGATGTTGCGTTGCAGGAAGGCGGTGGTGGCACCGCGCCCGCCGCGTGCGAGCACCGGCACGTTCTTCAACAACTTGGCCACGAAGTCGGCGGCCTGGGCGTCAGTGCCACCCTTCTTCTTGATGTAGCC
>JACCDH011427656.1_pt1 | contig 27896 bp, 25 predicted proteins | sample 7442481 | NCBI WGS metagenome assembly JACCDH01 (sample SAMN15323433, study PRJNA562643) | freshwater metagenome | isolation source: river surface water | place: USA:Blue River Watershed | collected 2017-08-15 | reverse complement strand
TTATACGTAACAGATCAACCATGCCAAATCCTGCAGTATACGCTATCGAAACTAGTTTTAGTTTCCCCATAGAAGAAACCCTATTGCCTATCGCAAAAAGAAGCTTGGTTAGATACATTACGCAGCAGGCTGCTTAATATTCATCCTTTTTTATATTGCATAGTGTGCAATTCCTGTATCTTCGGAATGCAATCACCAATCCATGAAACCAATTCTGCTGCTGGTCTGTGGCTTTTTGCTAACGATTACTGCGTATACGCAAAGCAATGCTTTTATTGAAGTAACAGGCAGTGCCGACTCGCTAGTGTTACCCAATCAGATCTATATCCGATTTGGCATTACTGAAAAAGAAATCAGAACCAAAGTACAGCTTGAAGAAATTGAGTTGAAAGTCATTAGCGGACTCAGAAGCATTGGCATCGATCCTGAAATACAACTATCGATTCAAGACCAGCTCAACAATATTCGACAGTATGCGCTGAAGAAGAACGATGGCTACCCCAGAGAATACATGCTCAAACTGTATGATAGCAAGAGCTTGGTTTCTACACTCAACCTACTGGATAATTTGGGCATTCAAAATGTACGAATGGACAGACTAGAACATTATGAAGCGCCCATCGTCAGAAGCATTTTAAGCATGCGTGCTTTAGAAAATGCCAGACAAAAAGCGGCCAAACTAGCTTCCATTAGTGGGCAACAGTTAGGTAATGTATTAAGTATCATTGAAGAACCTACCCAAGCTGATGTGTTGTTCGCTAAAGACGCACAAATGAATATGCGTCTAAAAAAAACGGATAGCAATACAGAAAACATCATCGATTTACAGCGAATACAAATCACTAGTAGCCTACGCGTAAAATTCCAATTACAATAAAAGTGCCCGGACTCAATCCAGGCACTACCCCAAGCTGCTGTTAGCCAATAAAGGTTAACGAATGAGTTACGTATTTTCTGGACTTAAGGTTTGCCAATACGCCATTTTCTTCCATCGAATTGTTATCTTGGCAAACACAATTGCCTCACATGAAAAGAACGATACTGCCTTTATTATTGCTATGTATTTCCGTAAGCAATTTTGCTCAGGATAAATTTCGTTTTGCCTATCCTGGCGGACCAGTAGATCCTTATAAATATGAGATTGTCAAGTCCGCAGTATATAGCAAAGCTGCTGTAAGTAGTGCGCATCCGATTGCCAGCAAGGTTGGTGCGGAAATGATGCGCATGGGTGGCAACGCATTTGATGCTGCCATTGCCACACAATGGGCTCTGGCTGTAGTCTATCCCGGTGCGGGCAATATTGGCGGTGGCGGTTTTCTGCTAGCACGAAAAGCCAATGGCGAACTGGTAGGTATAGATTATCGTGAAGCCGCACCTGGCAAAGCACACAGAGATATGTATTTAGATGCAAACGGCAATGCACAAGTCAATCTTTCTCAAAACGGCCATTTAGCTTCTGGCATACCAGGCACAGTTGCAGGATTAGAAGCAACCATGGCACATGCCAAATTGAAATGGGAGAACCTGATTCAGCCGGCAATCGACTTGGCAGAGTTTGGTTTTGTCTTGACTGACCGTGAAGCCAACAGCCTGAATATAACAAGAGAAGCGTTCTTAAAAAACAGCACTAAACCAACCGCTTTCGTTAAGCAAAATACACGCTGGAAAGCTGGTGACACGCTTGTACAAAAAGAACTGGCATCCACCCTACGCCGCATTCAGCTGCTTGGAGCAAAAGGTTTTTATGAAGGTCAGACAGCTGAGCTGATTGTTGCTGAAATGGATCGCGGCAAAGGACTGATCAGTTTGGATGATTTGAAAAATTATAAAGCGAAGCTTCGCACACCAATCAGCTTTGATTACAGAGGACATCAGGTGATCAGCTTTGCGCCACCCAGTAGCGGCGGTATTCTGCTAGCGCAGATGATGAAAATGGTACAAACCTATCCACTAAGCGAATGGGGTTTCCATCATCCAAAAACAGTGCAGCTCATGATTGAAGCAGAGCGCAGGGCCTATGCAGACAGAGCAGAACATATGGGCGATCCTGACTTTTGGAAAGTGCCTGTAAAAACCTTGATCAGTGATGCATATTTAGCAGAGCGAATGAAGGACTTTACACCTGAGAAAGCCAGCATGAGCAGTCAGGTAAAAGCCGGATTTGCGCCACAAAGCGAAGAAACCACACACCTCAGCGTGATGGATAAAGATGGCAATATGGTTTCTGTAACAACTACCCTGAATGGTGGTTATGGTTCAAGAACAATAGTAGGTGGCGCAGGCTTTATTCTGAATAATGAAATGGATGATTTCAGTGTAAAACCTGGCGTACCGAACATGTACGGCGCAGTTGGCGGTGAAGCCAATGCCATCGCGCCCGGCAAACGTATGCTAAGTTCAATGACACCAAGTTTAGTAGTAAAAGATGGAAAGCCTTTTGTTGTAGTGGGTACCCCAGGTGGTACTACTATTCCCACATCCGTGTATCAAACTATTCTCAATATTATCGACTTTAATATGAGCGCCCTGGATGCAGTGAACAAACCTAAGTTTCACCACCAGTGGCTGCCTGATGAAGTCTATATCGAGCGCGATTTTCCCGAAGCAACTAGAACAGCCTTAACTGCCATGGGATATAAACTGGTAGAACGCAGTGCTATCGGCAGAACAGAAGTCATCAAAGTGGTGAATGGCAAGAAAGAAACAGCGGCAGACAAACGCGGCGACGATAGTGTAGCCGGTTATTAAACTATCTTTTATGACATTGGAACAAGGTTTTTTGAAAGATTGCATCAAACGTTTTAAAGCCTACAAAGAATTGGGCGATAAAACATTTGAACAGCTGCATGACGCTGATTTTTTCTTTCGCCCCTCTCCTGAGAGTAACAGCATTGCCATTATCATCCAACATATGTATGGCAATATGATGAGTCGCTGGACGAATTTTCTTACCGAAGACGGTGAAAAGCCTTGGCGCAAGCGCGATGCTGAATTTGAACAGATGGACTGCAGTAAAGCCGATCTGATTAGTTTCTGGAATACCGGCTGGCAAACGGTCTTCAACACACTGGAAAGTTTACAGCCTGAAGATTTGATGAAAACAGTTACGATTAGAACAGAGCCTCACCTTGTTTATGATGTGTTGCTAAGACAATTGGCGCATTATCCCTACCATGTTGGGCAAATTATCTATATCGGCAAAATCATTCGCGATAAGGACTGGACTTCCTTAAGCATTCCTAAAGGCGGCAGTGATGCCTACCTGCAACAAATGCAAAGTCAGTTTCAGCAAAAACCCTGATTTCGCTGTTAAAGTTTCGCTGTTTAACGAGTGCAGGAACTGTTTTTGCACATCCGGAAGGATCTTTGGTATTGAATTTGCCCTAAGCAGGGCGATTGAGTATTTTTAACCCCTAAAGCCGGGAGCCTGAATCGTTTTCTGAAAATAAGCAGACGCATCATCTTTATTCTTATCAGCTTGATTTTGCTGATATTTCTGGCATTACAAACTGCCCCTGTACAAAACTGGCTCGTAGGCATTGCTACAAATAAACTTTCCAAAGAACTTAAAACGGAAGTCAGCATTAAGAAAGTAGCTTTCTCCTTATTCAATCGTGCCGATCTCCAAGGCATCATGATCAGGGATTTGCAAAAAGACACCCTACTCTACGCAGGCCATTTCAGGTTACGCATTACCGACTGGTTCTTTCTAAAAGATGCGGCAACCATCAAATTTGTTGGACTTGAAGATGCTGTGATTAAACTCCAGCGGAAAGACTCCGTTTGGAACTATGCGTTTATAGAAGACCATTTCAGCAGCAGCGATACAACCAAGAAACCAAAGCCTCCTTCCAACCAAAAAGGCTTTCAACTCGATCTTAAGAAAATAGACCTGAAAAATGTACGCTTTTTACAGAATGATCTCTGGGTTGGCCAGCGCATGCAGCTGAAAGTGATGGGACTGTTGGCCGATATGGAAGCGGTTGATTTCAATAAAGGCATTTTTATTCTTGATGAAGTGATGCTAGACAGACCGGGATTTAGTTTAGCCGACTTTGATGGACTAAGACCTGACTCCATTCGCAGAAGAAAGAAAAAGAACGAGGGACTATATTTTAATGAAGGGGGCATTTATGTGCAAGCCAAAAAGATCAGCCTCAAGAACGGATATTTCTTTGAAGATGCCAATCTAGAAGCTCCCGATAAAGGATTTGATGAAGAGCACCTGCGCTTCTCGATGCTGAATGGCAATATCAATGATTTCAGTTTTCAACAAGACACGATTCGTGCAAACATCACTTTAAGCGCTAAAGAGAAAAGCGGATTTGAGTTAAGAAAGTTGAAAGCAAAATTCAGGTTAACGCCACAGATCATGGAGTTTGCTAATCTGGATTTGCAAACCAATAAAAGCAGATTGGGCAATTACTATGCGATGAAGTATCAGGACTTCAACAAAGACTTTGGTGACTATATCACTAAAGTAACGATGGACGCCCGCTTTATCAATGCAGATGTACATACAGACGATATCGCCTTCTTCGCACCTGAATTAAAAGACTGGCATAAAAGAGCCAGCATCAGTGGAAAATTCTTGGGAACGGTTGAAGACTTTACTGTTGATCAGCTTGCCTTGCGTTCAGGCAGCAGCACTGTCAACGGCCAACTAAAGATGAAGGGCTTGCCTGATATCGACAAAACCCTGATCAGCTTCAACAATGGTACGGTTCAAACAAATCAAAGGGATCTCTCCGTCATTGTTCCTGATCTTAAGCAAATCACTTCCCCTGATCTTGCTGCATTAGGCAATGTTGTATTCAGAGGTAATTTCAAAGGCACTATTTCCGACTTCAGTACAGATGGATTATTGAGTACACAGCTAGGTAGCTTGAGGGCTAACCTCAGCATGAAACTACCATCAAATGCAGAACCCATCTATAGTGGCAGTTTAACAACCAAGCGCTTCAACCTTGGGAAGTTTGTTGCCGTTCCTCAGCTGGGCATAGTTGATTTCAATGGAAAGATCAATGGTAGCAGTTTCTTACTTAATAAATTAAAGACCAGCATTGATGGCAATTTCAACTCACTAGAGTTTAATGGATACACCTATTCAAACATCTCTACTAACGGCACTTTCCAAAAAAAGTATTTCAATGGTGAATTGAAAATTGATGATTCCAACTTTGATTTCACGAGTATTGTGGAAGTAGACTTATCCAAAGCAGATCCTCGCTTCAATATCTTGGGTGATATTGCCAATGCAGATTTTCAACAACTGAAGTTTACCAACGACAAGTTTGGTCTATCAGGCCTATTGGACGTAAATTTTACCGGTAATGATATCGACCAATTCTTAGGAACAGCTAAAATACTGAACGCCAATCTTACCTATGAAGGTGAAAAGTTAGCTTTCGATTCTGCTTCTCTTCAGTCTATCTACGAGCAAGGAAAGCGATTCTTAGTATTACGTAGTAATGAGTTCTCTGTTATTGTTACCGGAGAGCAATACAAAATCCTTGATCTCCCTAACAGCTTACAAGCATTCTTTCACAACTACTTCCCTTCTCTAATAGCCAAGCCTGCTAAAAAGCCGGCTCCACAGAACTTTATTGTTGCCATTAAGACTGGTATCTTCGAGAAATATGCGCCTATTATCAATAAAAAACTTTCAGGCTTAAATTATCTCAATATTGTTGGTGCCGTAAATACATCAGACACAGGAAGTTTTTATCTGCTGGGTGATATACCAGTTGTCAAATACGATCAGTACGCTTTATATAATGCTAGTATCAATGGTAGCGGCAATTACAAGTCTTTAGACCTGAAGATTGACATTAAAGAAGCGCAACTCGGCGATAGCTTAACCATTCCACAAGCGGCGATTACATTAAACTCGGCAAACGATAAGTCGAGAGTGCATATTAAAACAAGCGGCATCAACGCCTTAAATGAAGCTGATCTATATGGTGATGTATTTACATTGGAAGATGGATTTAGACTACATTTCGCCCCATCCAGCTTTGTACTGAATGAGAAGAAATGGAAGATTGAAAAAGATGGTGAACTGGTTGTACGGAAGAATTTCGTTGATGCGAAAAACGTAAAGTTCACACAAGGCTTTCAAGAGATTAGTGTAGAAACCGAAGAAGAAGATGGTGGTAATACCAATAACTTGGTGATGAAACTCAACAAAGTGGTATTGGGTGATATTACACAGCTATTCTTAAAAGATCCAAGATTAGAAGGTGAAACAAGTGGTGATATCAGACTCGGTGATTTCTTTGGCGATTTTACAGCAGATGCACAACTAAAAGCTGAACAGTTCCGCTTCAATGATGATTCATTAGGTCTAGTAAATGTTCAAGCATTCTATAATAGTAAGAATGGACAGATCAGGTGGAATATCCAATCGCCTAATGACGGATATTCATTCAACAGCAAAGGCTCCTATAATCTTAAAGATTCCATTACGCCTTTGAATACCACTATTGACCTGTATAACTCCAAGATTGATCTTGTAGACATGTTCCTATCCGATCTTTTCACAGATATCAAAGGCTGTGCTAGTGGTCAGCTGCAAATCAAAGGCAATCCGGAAAAGCCCGACCTGCTTGGCAATATCAGTTTGCGCAACGCAGGACTACTCGTCAACTACACACAGGTCTATTATACCATTGATTCAGCAGAAATTAAATTCGAAGAAGACGGCATTAATATTGGCGAGATACTGGTAAAAGACAAATACCAAAACAAGGGCTTGGTGAAGGGCAAGCTCTTTGAAAAAGGATTCACCAACATGGTATTCGACTTTGACATGTCGACAGACAAGCTACTCCTCATAGACACCAAGCAAAAAGACAATGAGAACTTTTACGGTCGCGCGATTGGCAAAGCAACCATGAACCTGAAAGGGCCTGAATCGGCTGCTAAAATGACTTTGGTAGCAGAAGCCAATGACAGCTCGCACATCTATATTCCCAACTCCTACAGCAGAGAAAGCGGCGATGCCGACTTTATCGTATTCAAAGAGTATGGTACAGAAATGGCCGCAGAAGATAGTAGCAGTGGTTTTAATCTTTCTGTTGACTTAGACATCATCGCCAATAATAAAGTGCAGATTGATGTTATCATTGACGATCTGACTGGCGACGTAATTAAAGCAACAGGTAACGGTCGCTTAAGAATTAAAGCCGGCAGTACTGAGCCGCTTACGATGAAAGGCAGATATACAATTGAGCGAGGTAGTTATGATTTCAATTTCCAATCTTTCATCAAAAAGCCTTTCTTACTTACTGGTGATGGCAATAATTACATTGAATGGAATGGCGATCCTTTCTTGGCAGATTTACATATTGACGCACGCTACATTGCAGAGAATATCAACTTGGGTGATTTGATCGGCAATCAGAACTATAGCTTCAGCGACAAAATGCGTGGCGCAAGAACAGATGTAATTGTTGTAGCTGAACTCAGAGATAAATTGATGCAGCCAAGCATCCAATTCCGCCTAGACTTCCCACAAGGCAGTGTAGCCAGAACAGATCCATCATTCCAACAATTCATCAATAGAATCGAAAGAGATGAAGCTGAAATATTGAAACAAGTCTCCTACCTCATCGTATTCGGTGGCTTTGCACCACAAGGTGGCAGCAACTTGCCTGGCGGACAAACTCTGCTGGCTTCTACTGGCATCAACTCTATCTCTTCTTTGCTTACCAAAGAAGTAAACAAAGCTGTTTCTAACCTGCTTTATAAGATAACAGGTGATAAATCATGGCGTTTCGACATCAACACTTCTGTGTATAGTAGCGGATCCTTAATCAATAACGTTCAAGCAGCTTCTTCCTTAGACAGAACACGTATCAATTTCAAAGTAGGTAAAAGCTTGCTCAATGACAATGTGATTGTCACTTTCGGCAATGACTTTGATTTCAGCTTAGGTAATAGTTCAGCCATTGCGAATGGACAAGTACAGTGGCTACCTGACTTCAATGTGGAGTTTGTGTTATCGAGAGATAAAAAACTTCGTGCGATTGTCTTCAGCAAGAATAGTATGGGCGTAAACGGTAACAACTTCGGACGCACCAACCGTCAGGGTATCAGCATCTCCTACAGAAAAGACTTTGAGAAAATCTTCGGCAGAAAAGAAGATGATGATGAAGCTGCTAGTCCAGCAAACACCGACACAGCTTCATCTAAGAAATAATTAGAAACCCATTTGCGGTAGTTCGATACACTCGTGCATGCGGTAAACATAGAAATAGCGAACCGCTTTCCCTCCCCTTTTTTGTTTGATCACTGAAGGAATATCAATTGATCGGAAATTCTTTCCGTAAAGATCCATGATCTTCAAAGGAATATTTGATGGAATGATACAGTAGGCATCTTGCCCAAGCTTTAGCTGAGGTCTTGTTTGATTGAGCCAAGCAAACTTGTGAATATCCTGCAAAGGACCAGCGCCTATTAACTGCTTACCCATTTGCTTTGACACGTAAAATTCCAAATGTCCTGCAGGAAACCATTTGTGCGATATGAGTGCAGCATCGGGCGGCATGCGGCCATCCTCAATATCTTGCTTCACCAATGTTTTCATCTGCTTACCCAAATCTTTCCAACCAGAGATATCCAATGTTGGGCAATACTCGCCATATCGCTCTGAATCCTGACTACCGAAATTCATCGGTGCAAAATTCACCAGCAGTAGTGCGACAACTAAAAGAAAGATTACCAATCCGCCAGCCAAACGAATCAGCAAAGGATACACATATTGACTAATGCTATCTAAATACAATCCGGCCAATAAATACAAAGGAATATAAGCAGGCCCAGCCCAATGTGGTAATGTAGGATTGAACAAAGCAACACCCCAGAATAAGAGAATCATAGGAATACTCATACAACAAATCCAAATCCACACATCATTGAACAAGAAACGATCTTTTAATTGTTTGATGCGCAGCATTGCCAATACTATCGCTACAAAAACAACAGGATTCTGATAAGCAAATTCACCCAAGACTTCTCTTAGCAACATATCCCATTGCAATGAAGTGTGTGTAACACGCTCTGAGTGGAACTTGTAAGTAATAAAATCATTGGCATAGTTCCAGTATACAATGGGTACAATACAAGCAAGCGTGATGATCACGCCAACATACAATGCCCATTCTTTCAACCAACTCCTTCTGCTAATGAGTATAAACAAACCGAATCCTGCCCAGAGATATAGGCCATGTACTTTGCTCAATGTAGCTAAGCCGATGGCTAAACCTAATAACAGCCACAACCAATTACCCTTACCATCTTGTTCAATCAAACGGGCCATCAAGTATAAGGCCCATACCCAAAACAAGACCTGTGGTGAATCAGGCATGATGAATAAACCAGCAATGATGCTGCTATACACAGCAGTTAAATAGATTAGCGCCGCATACCAACCTGTTCTTTCGTGCGCCAGACTATCTCCTGTTCTATACAATAGCCAAGCAGCTAACCCGCTACAGATAATCGCACCAAGACGCATGGTGATATCATTCACTAAAAAGAGGTTGAACGTACTCAAGCGAATTAAGAGCCCCACCATAGGCGGATGATCAAAATGATTCCAATCGGGTTGAAGCGCATAAGTCCAATAATACACTTCATCGTTTCCCAACTCCATAGAGCCGGCAACGACGAGTTTTATAATGCTGACCAATCCAATCAGCCAAAGCAAACGTTGCTGATAAATGCGCATGTATTCTTTATTTACCTTCTATCAGGTATTGTACAGCTAATTCGTATCCTTTCAAACCAAGACCGGTAATCGTTCCCTTGCACTTAGCAGAGACATGAGATATCTTTCGAAAATCTTCGCGTGCAGCTATATTACTGATGTGCACTTCTATCACCGGTGTCGTAATTGCAGCAATTGCATCACCGAGTGCAACAGATGTATGCGTATATCCACCGGGGTTTAGGATAATGCCATCATGATCAAAACCTACACGCTGCAGTTCATTGATCAACTCTCCTTCTACATTGCTTTGGAAATAACTAAAGCTAAGATTAGGGTAAGCTTTATGTAACTGCGCAAAGTATTGCTCAAAGCTGGTAGCTCCGTACACTTCTGGCTCACGTGTGCCCAGTAAGTTGAGGTTAGGTCCGTTAATGATGGCGATCTTCATATACTTGAATGCTTAAAAGTACATGAATTGCTGCGAGACACAAAGATTTACCCTTATTGCATCATCTGCACAAACTGATCGAACAGATAGCGGCTATCGTGTGGACCAGGTGTGCTCTCCGGATGGTATTGTACGCTGAATGCAGGCTTATGCTTGAGGCGAATACCTTCAATGCTATCATCATTCAGGTTAACGTGTGTAATCTCTACATTCGGATGCTTGTGCACAGCTTCTGGATCAACACCAAAACCATGGTTCTGCGTCGTAATCTCGCACTGACCAGTGATGATATTCTTCACCGGGTGATTTAATCCACGATGCCCATGGTGCATTTTGAATGTAGGAATATCATTCGCTAATGCCAGCAACTGGTGGCCTAAACAAATACCAAATGTTGGCTTGGATTCTTCCAGAATCGCTTTTACTGTTTCCACAGCATAAGGCATCGCTGCAGGGTCGCCGGGACCGTTGGAAATGAAATATCCTTTAGGCTGAAACTCTTTTAATCTATTGATAGGCGTCTTGGCAGGATGTACACGCACATGCGCGCCACGATCTACCAAACACTGCAGAATATGTTGCTTCACACCGAAGTCCAATACAGCCACTTTTACATCGCTGTTAGGATCACCCAACTCATACTCTTCTGAAGTGCTCACTGTGCTGGCCAACTCTAAGCCATCCATATTCGGACAAGCATCCAACTCACGCTTCAGTGCCTCCAAATCTGTGATTTCAGTAGAGATGATACAGTTCATCGCACCCTTGGTGCGTATATGTGCCACCAGCGCTCTGGTATCAACACCTTCAATGGCAACAATCTTATTGGCTACGAGGTACTCACCTAAAGAGCCCTTGGCCATCATACGGCTGTATTGATCTTCCAGGTTGCGGCAGATCAATCCACGAATTTTTACAGAACTACTCTCTACATCAGAATCCTTCACACCATAATTACCAATGTGTACACTATTCATGATCAATACCTGACCAGTATAACTAGGGTCTGTAAATACTTCCTGATAACCGGTCATACCGGTGTTAAAACAAATTTCTCCCGTGGTTGTGCCAGGCATGCCAAATGCTTTGCCATAGAACACATGACCATCTGCTAACATTAAAATTGCGGGAGCTTGTTGGTGGGGCATGAGAAAGGGTTTTTCGGTTGCAAAAAAATGATAAACTGCTCAGATTATGCGTGAAAAGTTGCTAACATGAAAAAAGGCAAAACCGAAATGGTTTTGCCTTTGATATGGAAAGCGCTGAAACATTATTCAGCTGCTTTTTCTTCTGTTGATGCTGGTGCTTCTGCTGCAGGAGCGGCTGCTTCAGCTGCTGGTGCAGCTTCTTCAGTTTTCGCTTTCTTAGTAGTAGCACGGCTACGACGGGTTTTCTTGGCAGTTTCCTGCTTAGCAACACCTTTACCGTAGATCTCGTTGAAGTCAACCAGTTCAATCATTGCTTGCTCAGCGTTATCACCCACGCGGATACCTAACTTCAGGATGCGGGTATAACCACCTGGACGAGCAGCTACTTTTGGACCAACTACAGTGAACAGTTCTTTCACAGCAGCTTTATCCTGCAAATGGCTGAACACTACGCGGTGTTGGTGCATAACTTGCTCTTGAGAACCAGTCTTCTTAGTCTTGGTAATCAGTGGCTCGATATAAGCACGCAGTGCCTTGGCTTTAGCCAAAGTAGTAACGATACGCTTGTGTGTGATCAGCTGGCTTGCTAAGTTGCTCAGCAATGCTTCTCTGTGGGCCTTCTTACGGCCGAGGTTGTTGATTTTGTCTCCGTGACGCATGACGTTTAGTTTTATTTCATCTGCACCGTGTCAAGGTATGCAGACTACTGATGATAAATTGCCTTTCGGCGATTGTGATTAAGACAGATCGTCTACACCCAACTTACCCAGATCCATGCCGAAGCTAAGACCTCTTTCAGTCAGTACTTGTTCGATCTCGCTCAGTGACTTCTGACCGAAGTTTCTAAACTTCATCAGGTCTTCCTGCTCGTATTGAACCAGCTCGCTCAAGCTGTTGATCTTAGCAGCTTTCAAACAGTTGAAAGCACGTACGCTCAGATCCAAATCTTCCAGCGGTGTCTTCAATACTTTACGCAGTTGCAGTACCTGCTCATCTACCACATCTTCTTTCTTGTCTTCTTTAGAATCAAAAGTGATGTTTTCATCGGTGATGATCATCAGATGCTGGATCAGGATACGAGAAGCCTGTTTTACAGCTTCTTCAGGATGGATGGTACCATCTGTAGAAACATCGAGGATCAGTTTCTCATAGTCTGTACGCTGCTCCACACGATAGTTCTCAATGCTGTATTTAACATTCTTGATCGGTGTGTGGATAGAGTCGATAGCGATATAACCGAAAGGACCATCTTTCAGACGATTCTCTTCAGCAGGGATATAACCACGACCACGAGCGATAGTCAGTTCAATATCAATTTTAGAAGTATTGTCCATAGTGCAGATCACCAGCTCAGGGTTCATCACCTGGAACTGCTGAGATACTTCACCAATCATACCGGCAGTAAACTCAGTACGACCTTTGATAGACAGGGTAACTTTCTCCTGTGCCACATCGTGGTCAACAGTTTTCTTGAAACGTACCTGCTTCAGGTTGAGGATGATTTCAGTTACATCTTCAGTAACACCCTTGATGGTAGCAAACTCATGGTCTACACCGTCAATCTTGATACCGTTGATTGCATAACCTTCTAAAGAATTCAGCAATACTCTTCTCAGTGCATTACCGATAGTGAGACCGTAGCCGGGTTCAAGCGGACGGAACTCGAATTGTCCTTCAAAATCTGTTGCTTTCTGCAGAACGATTTTGTCGGGCTTCTGGAAGTTTAAAATAGCCATTTTACACTCCGGTTTTATTGCCTGTTGCCAGGCTTGTTTGAATTAGATGTCAGTTTCAAAACAAACAGAATCAATCAATTGCACCTATTACTTAGAGTACAATTCAACGATCAGTTGTTCTTTGATGTTCTCAGGAACGCTCTCTCTTTCAGGATAGCTGATGAAAGTACCCTTCTTTTCAGTTTCGTTCCAGTCAACCCAGTTAAACTTAGGGTTCTTGCCACGTACTTTGCTCAGTACAGATGAGCTGTTTACACTCTTAGGAGCGTAACCAACGATATCGCCTGGCTTCAGTTGGTAAGAAGGGATGTTCACTACTTCGCCATTCACAGTGATGTGCTTATGGCTAACCAGCTGACGTGCTTCAGGACGGCTGGCAGTAAGACCCATACGGTAAACAGTGTTATCCAAACGAGCTTCTAACAGCTTGATCAGGTTTTCACCGGTTACACCCTTCAGACGGGCAGCTTCTTCAAAAGTTTTACGGAACTGACGCTCCAATACACCGTAAGTGTATTTGGCCTTCTGCTTTTCGCGCAGCTGCAGGGCATATTCACCTAAGCTCTTACGCTTACGTGCAGCACCATGCTGACCGGGAGGATTGCTGTTCTTAGACAGTGACTTGGAGTTGCCGAGGATTGGCTCTCCGAAAATGCGGGAAATTTTGGTCTTTGGACCTGTGTAACGTGCCATAGTGTTTATTCATTTCGATTTTTTTAGATTTCGTTGCGCCGATCGGTAAAAAATCGTAAAAAATTAATCGGGCAACCTTTGTTAAAATGAATCGCTACTGGACTCAGTATGTTGAGCAGTCCCGCTTTTACGGGACATGCTGTTAAACTCTTCTCTGCTTCGGAGGACGACAACCGTTGTGTGGCAACGGAGTGATATCCTTGATAGAAGTTACTTCAATACCAGAGTTTGCAATCATGCGGATAGAGCTTTCACGACCGGCACCAGGACCTTTCACGAAAACGTCTACACGCTTCAGACCTGCTTCAGAAGCTACTTTCGCAGCATCTGCAGCAGCCATCTGTGCTGCATACGGTGTGTTCTTCTTAGAACCTTTGAAACCCATTTTACCTGCAGAAGACCAAGAAATTACCTGACCCTGCTTGTTGGTAAAGCTGATAATGATGTTGTTGAATGTTGCATTGATGTGTACATCACCTGCAGCATCCACTTTTACGTTCCGCTTTTTGGCGGCTGCTTTTGCACTGTTTTGTGCTTTTGCTGGTTTTGCCATTTTGTTTTGTTTGAGGTATTCTTCTAAAATTCCTGCCTCCTACGCTGTTTTTGACAGCGTGATCCAGCAGTTGTATAAAAGACTAAAAGCGCAACCATTTTCAGGAAGCGCTTTCAGGCGATTAAGCTTATTTCTTAGGTGCCTTCTTCTTACCGGCAACTGTCTTACGTTTACCTTTTCTCGTACGGCTGTTGGTTTTGGTACGCTGACCACGAACTGGCAAACCTTTACGATGACGGAGACCACGGTAGCAGGCGATATCCAGCAAACGCTTGATGTTCATCTGCACTTCAGAACGCAACGCACCTTCTACTTTCAGTTCGTTGGTAATGAAATTACGGATGGCAGACAGTTCGTCGTCATTCCACTCGTTTACTTTCTTATCGTAACTGATGCTTGCACTGTCCAGAATTTGACGGGCAGTAGCACGACCGATACCGAAGATATAGGTAAGACCTATTTCTCCTCTTTTATTCTTGGGTAAATCAACACCGGCAATACGGGCCATAATGATTGCTTATTTTCTTGGTTTAATAACGGATTATCCTTGACGCTGCTTAAAGCGAGGATTCTTTTTGTTAATGATGTACAGCTTGCCCTTTCTGCGTACAATCTTGCAGTCGGCGCTACGCTTTTTTACAGAAGCTCTTACTTTCATTGTTATTCAGTTTTACCTGTTTATTAAGCTTAAGCACGGGCTTAAAGCTGATTACACTTATTTATAACGGAAGATGATTCTACCTCTGCTCAAGTCATAGGGACTCATCTCCACTCCCACTTTGTCGCCGGGAAGAATACGGATGTAGTGCATCCTCATTTTCCCTGAAATAGTAGCCAATATCTCGTGGCCATTTTCCAGCTTCACCCTGAACATAGCATTACTCAAAGCTTCCAGAATAACGCCATCTTGTTTAATCAACGGTTGTTTCGACATACAAAATTTGGGGCTGCAAAGATAGTAGACCTTGGGTGAAATATGAAAATTTAGTGGAAAAAATTCCCGAATTTGTGGGGAAACCCACATATCCACATTCCTTTTAGCCGTTTTGAGGGGCGAAATTAGCCCAAAAAGACTGAAAATCAGCCAAGCCGACCTATCGCCACAGGTTTACAGGCAGGATAATTTCCCAAGCATTTACGGGATCTGATGCCACAAATGGCTGATCTAACAGGCGACTGTACCGTAATCCAATCGACAAAGGCTGCTGGTTGAACCAACGGGTATCAAAAGTCAACTCCGCCCCCGCCGACCTAAACCAAAAGGTTCTGCCCGTACGCAAGCTTCTGGCAATGGTATGATCAAAAAAGGCATTGGCCCTTACCCGCAAGAGATAAACAATCTGCGCAAACCCCGCATCCGGATACAATAATGGCAAGTGATAATTCACCCCGTATTTCCACATCCGCGGATAGTCAACAGCAGTATACCCTCTTGAAAAGGGAAAACTATTGCCAAAAGCATATTGATTCATGGTATCGCGCGCATGCGCAGCCAGATTCAATACAAGGCTATGGTTACGATGCACACCGGGCAGGTATAGTGAACCACTCAATAGCAATTGATTGGCATCCGTATTACCCGTAGCCAACCGATAACGCACCAAAGTACTCAAGGCAAAATGCGGAAAGATTTGCTGCATGGCTTTCTGCATCTGTAAGGTGTACTGAACATCAGTTTGCATATAGCCTACCGTTCTGTTTCTAGCCAAACGTTGGGCAATGCCTGTCCACTGAACAGCCTGCTGATGATAGGTTGACCTCACCAAAAGACGCTTATACAATCTGCCCGAAGTAAAATTCATGGGCAACTGCAAACCAGCCGACCATTCCGTTTCATTCCAATGTAATGTTGTGTCTGGTCTGTAGCGGAAACGCCTATCCCATGTCTGTGCAACACCTACAACAGGTTGCACATAACTACCTCCATATACACCTGCGAAAGAAAGCTTACTGCTTCTTTCATTTTCATTATAGGTATAACCGAATTCAGTCTGCAATGTGCTCAACACATTTTCGCCATACGCAGTAAAGCTCCAATCCGGATCGGAATAATTAGGTATCCAGCTATGAATGTTTACTAACCCCTTTGTTTTTCGATAAGGGGTGATGGAATAATCCTTGGTAACACCTGTTGGCAAAACATAAGGAGTCATTGTTCCGGTATACAAAGCTTGTACAGGCTGATCGAGCTGCTTCTTTTGCCACAAAGCAGGCAATGCAGCCAAACGGTATCCTTCAGCAGTAAAGACAGAACCAATCACTTTACCCTGCACATAAGCCGATTGGTACCAACCAGTAGGATGCTCAGCCATTAACCAAGTCTGCTGATCAGATAATAACATGGCATACTGCGCATCTTTGCCATCTTGTGTAGCTGTAAACAAAAGCGTATCTCCCTGCACTTGCAAAAAACCCAAAGGCCTGTTGGCAAAAGCAAGCAGCGTATCTATTCGGCTGCTCGCAGGATGCCATTTGATCAACCCCATTTCTCCAGATACATTTCTGGCAGCCGCAATAACAGCACTAGCATCTGCAGTAAACTTTGGATGCGAAACAATCTGCGTTGGAAAACCTTGTTCATGCACCACTTTGCCTTTTGCATCCAGCAATACCAAAGCAGCACTATCTGCATCACTCACATGCACTGCTACAATGCGCTCACCATCAGCACTGATATCAGGTGAAAACAATTTTACATTAGAGCGAATCACCTGCTCTTGCCTATCCACTAATCGCATAATGCGGATGTCGGTGAAATCACGATTGCCCCATCGCTTATCTGCATGGAATGCCGCAAAAACCAAGCGCCCATTTCTGTAAGAGAAATAATCATCCACTGCAATGGACCTGGTAGCAATGCGCTGCACATTACCTTGTAAATCGTTCAGATAAAATGCAGGAACCCGACTTCTACTTTTCTGCAAATACACAATACCTTCTTCTGTTGGATAGACATACAGTTGATCTACAACATCACCTTTAACAGGCTTGCTAAGCCATTCCACCGGAGGTGCTGATTGCTTCACCCAATCGCTTTGAAGCGCTTGCATAGATTGTTGTACAAAATCTTTGTACGCTATTCCGGTATGCTTTTTAAAGGAAGACTGAAAAGGATAAATTAATGAGCTATAAGCAGCTGCACTGCCGCTTACTTTCTCCCAAATATCGGCACCGTAATTTCTTTTGCCTGATTGCACCAATAAATAACCTAGTTCGTAATGATTGGGATAGTACTTCCGAAAAGACCCATTACGTAATTGCTGATAGCCATCTTTTCTGCCAGCATCATACAATGCACGAAAACGATTCATGAACAAAGGCGTACGGCCTCGGCCTTGGGCCGACAAAGCTGTTTCGTTTACAACAGCATCACCTTCAAAAAACCAATCAGGCACAGCCAAAGCATTGGCTACTGCCCTACCTGCCTGCCCGAATAAAAAACCCATGGCAGCAGAACCTCCTTTATTGAAATTGCTATACTGCTGCACGTGCCTGAATTCATGCAAAGCAAGCGTATTCGCCCAGTTATTGGTGCCTAATGCAAATGCGTCTTGTGGAGGCGTTAGAAAGAACTCACTTCGATACGGCGCCAAACCCACATACCCATTAGACACCGTGGTATAGGGTTGTAAAACAATATTGATCTTATCGAGTCGCTTGCCAATACCTTGCGTATGGGCTACACTCATTTGTTCTAGCATACCTGCAATACGTTTGGCTTGCGACTGAACAGTTGCAGGAAATATAATTCGAAAAGAATCGGTATCGATCTGTTTCCATTTCACAGAAGCCGGGTTACCACCAAACTCCTGCGCAGACAATTGCTGCATTAGCACTAAACACAAAAACAATAATAGCTTTTTCATTCAGCCTTGTTTTTGCGAATATAATCAGGCTGACTTTGAATTCAACAATGTGTTAATCCAAAAAATCAAGCCCTTTTTCGATAACTGAAAATAGCCCAGGCGTTTAATACAATGGCAAAGACCATTACTTTACCCAGCTGCGGTAAGATATCCTGCAAGTTGCTGCCCTTCAAGACCACCATGCGCATGACTTCAATGAAGTAAGTAACCGGATTAAACTTGGTTAACCATTGGGCCCAATCAGGCATACTATCAATGGATGTATAGAGACCGCCCAAGAGAATAAAGACCATCATCAGGAAGAAAGAAATCAGCATGGCCTGTTGCTGCGTTTGTGCGAATGTGGATACCAACAAGCCCAAGCCCAATACAGCCAGCAAATAAACAGCCGAGAACACATAGATTAATCCAATATTACCGGCAGGCACAATACCATATACTAAGCGTGCGATGATTAATCCCAAACTCAAGACAATCAACCCCATGATCCAAAAAGGAATAAGCTTGCCTAATATGAAATGATGCTTTTTAATGGGTGTTACGTTGATTTGCTCAATTGTACCCACTTCTTTTTCTTTCACAATATTCAGTGCCGACAAAAACGCACCCACCATGGTCAATAAAATCACAAGAATACCCGGCACCATAAACTGTCGATAATTCATGTGTATGTTGAACCAAAAGCGCTGCTCTGTCTGTATGGTTGGCATCATACCCGAACGAGGAATTTGTATCCAACGTAAACGGATATCCTGATTAAACTCACGAATCAATTGGTTGAGATAAGCTGCACCAATATTCGCCTTGGCACCATTGATTGCATTCACTGCCATAAAGACCTGCGCCTGATCTTCTTTCACCAGACTTCTTTCAAAACCTGCGGGAATTTCCAGAATAATATCTGCTTGATCATGCTCTACCAGCTCCATGGCATCTGCATAAGCATCAAAACTGCCAGGTATGATGAAGTAACCTGTTACTGCGGCTTTTTGAATCAATTGTCTGGTGTAAGTAGACTTATCATGATCCACAATAGCCAGCTGTACATTCTTTACTTCGTAATTAGCAGTAAGCGGAAGTATCACCAATTGAATTACTGGCATAATAAACATCATGCGTAGAATCGCAGGATCACGAAAGACCTGCCTGAATTCTTTTTCCAGTATGAATCGGATCGTACGCATTAGGCAAGACGAATTTTGTATTTACGAATACTGATCAACAACAAGAATGTCGTCATGCCAGCGAGTATCAAAGTCTCTTTCCAAATAGCGTGTAAGCCAAGCCCTTTGATCATCACTGCTTTTACAATGTAGAAAAACCATTTAGCAGGAACGATATTCGAGATTACTTGCATTGGTAAGGGCATATTTTCTATCGGGAACATGAAGCCACTAAACATCAATGTTGGCAAAAACATACCCATCAAAGAAATCAACATCGCCACCTGTTGTGAATTGGTGACAGACGAAATCAATAAACCTAAAGTGAGGGAGGTGATCGTAAACAATAAACTCTCACCCACGAGTAAAGCCAAACTACCTTGTATCGGTAAATCCAATACAAACACACTCAACAACAGAATACTAGCCACATTGACTGCACTTACAGCGAGATATGGAACCGCCTTGGCAACAATGACTAGAATGGGCTTCAATGGAGAAGCCAATAAGATTTCCATTGTGCCGGTTTCTTTTTCTTTCACAATAGCGATAGATGTCATCATCGTACAAACCAACAGAAGGATCATCGCCATCACGCCGGGAACAAAATTGTACGCACCTTTCAGTTGCGGGTTATACAACATGCGCATCTGTGGCTCTATTCGATAAGGAATTTTTTGTAAGCCATTCAACGCTTTCTGCTCATCTTGAATGATGGCATTGGCATAATTCACCAAAGTCGTTGCCGTGTTGGGATCGGATGCATCCGCAATCAATTGTATCGTAGCTGTATTACCATGCACCACTTGCTGATGAAAATTTTGCGGAAACACTACCGCCATTCTAATCTGTCCTTTTTTAAAAGCCGCATCAATATCCTGCATGGTACGTACGCTTGTCCCCAAATCGAAATAACGACTCGCTTCTAAACGATCCGTAATACGCATCGACAACACATCACGTGAAGGGTCGAGTATGGCTATCTTGGAATTCTTCACCTCATTGGTCAAGGCAAAACCAAATAGCATGATTTGCGCAATGGGCATACCAAACAAAATGAACAGCGTACGTCTGTCGCGCAGAATATGGTAAAACTCTTTTCGTACAAATGATAGAAACTGCTGCATACTATTCTGTCCTCACGGCTTTTCTGGCTAATTGAAGAAATACGGTTTCCATACTATCTGTAGCAAACTGCTTTTTCAACCCAGTAGGTGTATCCATCGCAGCAATCTGACCATCTACCATGATAGAAACCCGATTACAATACTCCGCTTCATCCATATAGTGTGTTGTAACGAATATTGTGGTACCTGCATCAGCTGCTGCATAAATCATTTCCCAGAATTCTCTGCGTGTGATGGGGTCTACACCGCCGGTTGGTTCATCTAAGAAAACAATACCGGGTCTGTGAAACATAGCCACAGAAAAAGCGAGCTTCTGCTTCCATCCTAATGGCAGGGATTTCACTAATGTATCTTTCTCATCTTGCAAATGCAATTGTGTCAAGATTTCCTTTGCTCGATCTTTGATTGCAGCAGAGCGCATACCATAAATACCGCCATAGAAACGCATGTTTTCTGCAACAGTCAGGTCTTCATACAAAGAAAACTTCTGACTCATATACCCAATACTTTGCTTGATTTGCTCTGTCTGCGTAAACACATCAAAGTCAGCAACTGTTGCTTTCCCTGAACTAGGCAGACTTAAGCCACAAAGCATGCGCATGGCTGTTGTTTTACCGGCCCCATTGGCACCAAGAAAACCAAATATCTCTCCTCGCTGTACGGTAAAGCTGATATGATCCACCGCAATGAAATCACCAAACTGCTTGGTTAATTGATCAGCTGTTATGGCATAGTTATGCTCCATGTTCCAGCATTAATTTCATGAATACATCTTCAATACCTGGCGCCACAGAAGCCACTTCCACCCCTCCCAAACCACGCTGCAGTAGGTAGCTACGTAAAGCCTGAATATTAGTATCAACCTGTTTGCTTGTCCAATGACAAACTTCCCCGAAAGGGAACACTGTTTTAGTTGCAGGATAATCGCGCAATACCTGCAACAGTTGATGCATGGATGCCCCACCAATAGACCACAAGGGTTCTCCAAAACTTGCTACAATATTGTCTGGTGTATCGGTACGCATGATACGACCATTTTGAATTAAAGCCACACGATCACACATAGCCGCCTCATCCATATAAGGTGTAGATACTAAAATCGTGATGCCCTCACCTTGCAATTGCTTCAGCATTTGCCAAAACTCTTTTCTTGATACCGCATCCACACCAGTGGTAGGCTCATCGAGTAATAAAACAGAGGGGCGGTGAATCAAGGCACAGCTTAATGCCAGTTTCTGCTTCATACCGCCAGAAAGATTGCCCGCTCTGCGTGTTTTAAAAGGCTCTATCTGCTGATAGATATCTTTAATCAACGCATAATTTTCTTGTACCGTTGTGCCGAATATGGTAGCGAAGAAAGAAAGATTCTCTTCAACAGTTAAATCAGGATACAGAGAAAACTTTCCTGGCATATAACCTATGCGCTTTCGAATAGCTTTATATTCTTTCACCACATCTAACCCATCCAAGCTTGCCTGACCTTTATCTGCCAGCAACAAAGTTGCGATGATTCTAATGAGTGAGGTTTTGCCTGCGCCATCGGGACCAATCAGGCCAAATAGTTCGCCACGTTGCACATGCAGATCTATACCCTGCAAAGCAGTAACAACCTTCTTGCCGTTTTGATAGGTCTTATGAATTTGTATGACTTCGATTGCTTGCATTAGAACTGACATTCACCGTACATACCAATTTTCAAATAACCATTATTCTTCACTTGCACTTTGATTGCATAAACCAAATTGGTGCGCTCATCTTTTGTTTGAATTGTTTTAGGCGTAAACTCTGCTTTATCGCTAATCCAAGTAATCACTCCCTGATGCGTTTCATAACCACCCTTACCATTATCTGTCATCACTTTAACAGGCTGATTCAATCGAATGGTCGGCAATTGTGCGCCACTCACATAAGCACGTAGTGTCAGCGTATGTAGGTTAGCTACTTTATACAAAGCTTTTCCCGGAGCTGTCATCTCACCAGTCAACGCGTATTTCGTTAACAATACACCTGCTAAAGGATTCTTCACTTGCGTTCTACTTAATTGATCCTGCAGTTGTGCTGCTCTTTTCTCTAAAGGCTTTTGTTCACTCAGAATAGATCGATTCTGTGTACCGGTGATTTGTTGCTGCACTGCAATTTGCTGCTTGGTCACCGCTTGTTGTTGCTTCAGCACATCTATTTGGGCTAACAAGTCATCTAACTGCTTTTGCGGTGCCGCATCTGCTTGCACCAATTTGCTAAAACGCTGCTTTTCCTTTTCTAAAGTATTGAGCTGTGCCTGCTGTACAGCCAATTGCTCTTCCAGTAATTTAATTTGTGGACGAACATCCATGGTCTTTTCTTGTAGTGCCTGCATACTAGCATCTACTTGCGCTTTCTGCAATTCCAAACCAACAGGATCAATCAGGACAGTTACTTGATCTTTAGCCAAACTATCTCCTTCTTTGGCATCAAACTGTAAAATACGTCCGGCATTCTCCGCAGCAACAATCACTTCATCTGCTTCAAACACGCCGCTAGCATCAAATTCGGTTTTACCTGATTTACATGCTGCCAGACTAAGCAGACCAACAGCAATAAACATGGATAGATAACGATTCATAGTAGGGTTCATTATTTTCCTGAAATAGTATTGTATTGAATAATGGCCTGCAACAACTGCATCTCATGAATAAGTGCATTCTGTCTGGCCTGATCTTCTGCTTGCACTTCACGCACATAATCAGCAGGAGTAATCAATCCATTCTCTAATTGCGCCGCAGCTGTTTCTTTTACTTTCACCCGCAACCCAATCAGTTGTTGATCTGTAGCCAATAGTTGCTTGTACTTATTCACTTCAGCTAATTGTTGGCGAAGTGCCGCATTGGTTTGCAACAAGAACTGATCTTTCTGTACTTCATTCATTCTACTACTGATACGCGTCAACTCCTTCTCTTGCTTATTGGTGTATAAGTTGGAAATAGACCATTGCAAACGCAAACCTGTTGTATAGAAAAAGGCAAATTCATTCTTGAGCATATTCAAGCCCGGCCTGCCATAACCACCTTGCGCAAATGCACTCAACTTAGGTGCGGTTTTTTGATCCACCAGTTTACCTTGCAACTGATAGACACTATCCTGCAACATAAAATAGGTTAATTCTGGTCTGCTAATTTCAGCGCTAACGATTTCTTGCGCAGGCTTTTGCAACTGATAGTGCACACCTGTTGAATCACCCATCCAAACAGCCAACACGTCCAACAAACCTTGCTTACTATAACGTAGTTCAATTGCTCTTTGCTGATTACGAATCAACTCGGCTTCCAAACTCGCTTGTGCAGCTTTTACAGCAGTACCATTGGTCACCTGTGCTTTAATACGGCTTAATCCAGCCTGAAGATCTTTTTCTACAATGGCTGTCTGACCCAATTGATATTCCAAGAGCAATGCACTCAAATAGAGTTGATTGATGCGCTCACGCAGTTTTTGCATTTCTACTTCAACCTGCTGTGCCGCTACTTGCTCGCCCATGCGCTGCAGTGATTGCTGCTGTTTAATGACACCGCCATCATAGATTAACTGATTAACATCTAACAAAGCACGATACTGATCCTTACTGAGCGGATCAATATTGACATTAGGCAGCTTAATAGGTAATTGCGTCACTTCCGACTGGTAAGTAGCTTGCGCACCCAACGACAACTGCGGCAAATAACTCTTCTGCAGATTGCTTATGCCTATTTGCGCCTGTTGCTGTACCAGCGCTTTTTGTCTAAGCAAAGGATAATTGGCTGCTGCTTTTGCTTGGGCTTCTTCCAGCTTTAAGATAGGCTGGGCAGTTACACTGCATGCAATCAGCACACCTAGCAATATCCAAGTAAATTGTTTTTGATACATATCAGGGACGAATTGATCTGAGTATAAAATCGGCCACTTCCTTTTTCCTGGCCTTCAACAGCTTTTCATATTGCGGATCAGATAGCTGATTGATGGTTTGAAAAAGCGGACGAGCAATAAAGGGGAATAAACAAAGTGCCATTACATTCAACATGAGCTGAGGTGGTTCAATAGGCAAAATCTCTCCACGCTTCACTGCATCTTGTATATCCTGCCTAATCTTTTGAAATGGCAGTTGTTGCATATTGGCGAGGAAATGCTTTTTCACAATGGAATCTGCACCACTATGCATTTCACCTAAGACAAACATCGGTAGAAACGGATTCGCCAAAGCCATGCTGATATACACATCCACAAATGCACGGAGCTTTTTTTCAAATGAGTCTTCCTTACCAAATATCTCGGCCACTTTTGGCATCATTTGCCCGAATGCCTGTTGAAAGATCACTTCATGCAAATTCTCCTTGCTTCGGAAATAATAATGCAGTAAAGCTTTGTTGATACCTGCTTCATCAGCAATATCCTGCATGCGTGCGCCGGCCATCCCCTTTTGAAAGAATACCCTTTTGGCGGCATCCAAAATCTTTTGTTCCGTACTGAAATCTTTTTCCTTTTTAACCACTTGATTTAACCATTTGGTTAACAAAGTTTGCAAAACATCTGCCATACCACCAAAAAAAATATCAGGCATGGCCTGATATTTTATCTAACAAATTGTGTTTGAACTTAATGAACCGGTTCTGCAGTCAGATGCACTTTGGTCATATCATGATAGTGGTTCTGCAACTCATGGATATAGTGAATATCAGGATTATGTCTTCTGTCTTCCCGATACCAGATATCCATATTACTGAAATCATCCGCTTTAGCAATTACAATACGGAATGCTTCTTTCTTATACTTCACAGCACCGTCATCGAACACTTCCTTATCGAAATGCATGGCTATTAACTCTGCATCATTGATTGGAATAGGATGCAAGTGATCTGTTTCGAACCAGAACTCTTGTACATCGGTTTGCAGGCATACCTGCTTTTCATCTCCGTTCAGGCGAACCACCTCTCCTCTCCACATTTTTCCTTCGTACTCACCCATCAGGTAATCGCCCACTTTAATGTTGTTGAATTTGATCATATGGCTTTGGGTTTTGATGGTATAAATTAGGAAAAACTGTGGAAAGACCAAAGCTTTATTCTGCCCAACTCATGGTATAACCCGGATTTTCAATTTCCAAAGCTTGCTTCGTCAACATCAATGGATGGAAAGTATCCACCATCACAGCCAACTCCTGCGTTTCTTTTTTACCTATGCTTTTCTCAACAGCACCCGGATGTGGCCCATGCGGAATACCAGCCGGATGTAAGGTAATCATGCCTCGTGTTACATTCTTGCGGCTCATGAAATCACCATCCACATAATACAGCACTTCATCGCTATCAATATTGCTGTGGTTATATGGAGCCGGAATGGCTTGAGGATGATAATCATATAATCGTGGCACAAAACTGCAGACCACAAAATTGTGCGCTTCAAATGTCTGATGCACTGGAGGTGGTTGGTGAACGCGACCAGTAATGGGTTCAAAATCATGAATGCTGAATGCAAATGGATAACAGCAACCATCCCAACCTACTACATCAAAAGGATGATGAGCATAATGCAGGCCATACATTACGCCTTTCTTTTTCGTCTTAATGATAAAGTCGCCAGCTTCATCATAAGTTTTTAAATCTTTAGGCGCACGAATATCTCTTTCACAAAATGGTGAGTGTTCCAACAACTGACCATACTTACTCATATAACGCTTTGGGTAGCGAATAGGACTAAAGCTTTCTACAATAAACAAACGGTTATTACTGTCAGCAAAACTTATCTGATAAATGGTACCGCGCGGAATCACCAGATAATCGCCATATCCAAAAGAGAGTTCACCATACTGCGTATGCAGCACACCACTACCCTCGTGCACAAAAATCATTTCATCTGCGTCAGCGTTTTTGTAGAAATAGTTGGTCATACTTTCCTGAGGTGCAGCCAATACAATGTGGCAATCATTATTCACCAAAACAGGAATGCGACTATCCAGAAAATCCTTTGCCGGCTTGATGTTAAATCCTTCAAAGCTTCTGTGCTTGAGCATTTTCTCTTCTGCCACTTGCGGTGCTACAGAATAAGGCTCGTCGGTATGAATGATTTGTGTGGGCGGATGACAATGATAGAGGATTGAATAATCATTGCTAAATCCTTCTGTTGAAAATAATTGCTCGCTGTATAATTGTCCGTCGGGCTTTCTAAACTGCGTATGACGCTTATGCGGGATATTGCCCAAACTTTGATAATGAGGCATGGTTCAATGATTGAATGAGAGAATGAATGAATGAGTGGATGATAGGATGATATAGTGAGTGAATGCCTGAATGAACATATACACTTCACCCTAAATATTGACTAAACCAAGGACAATTCCAGAGTAGCCAGTAGGAAAACGTATTTCCAGTGGCGTTTATCAATCCAGTATGTAAAGTTTCTGTATAATGGCATAGCCGAATCGCTTAATTTGGCAATTGCAGCGTAAAAATAGGGCAAAAGACATGACCAGCATCGGACTGATTTCAGATACACATGGCCACTTAAGCGAACAGGTTTGTCCTTTCTTCCAACATTGTGATGAGATCTGGCATGCCGGTGATATTGGCAATTCCGAACTACTGGCTCAACTAAAGTCGTTCAAACCGGTTAGAGCAGTATATGGGAATATTGATGGACAAGATATCAGAAGTGTTGCGCCGGAGGTTTTGGTATGGCATTGTGAAGAGGTAAAAGTGTTGATGACGCATATCGGCGGTAAACCGCCCAAATACAATCCCATATCCAGAAAACTGCTAGCAACACATCAACCCCAGTTATTCATCACAGGTCATTCACACATCTTGAATATACAATACGACCAAGCCAAATCTTGCCTCTTCATGAATCCAGGCGCAGCAGGCAAACAGGGCTGGCATCAGGTAGCAACCCTTGTTCGGTTTAAGATAAATGGCACCGATATTCAACAGTGCGAGATCAAAGAGTTCAAAAAAGGTGGGTAAATCTCTATTTGTGATAATAGTCATGTAATATTTAAACACTTGTGCCTAAATTGACATAGCTATAATTCTTGATATGTCTAAGGAACAGAACCCTAGTGTCTTGGAGCAAGACCAAACCAAAAGCAACAGCAAGTCATTATACATCATAGGTATTGGCGCATCTGCCGGAGGATTGGAGGCACTGCAAGATTTTTTGTCGAACCTACCTACCAACCTCTCGAATGTGGCCATTATCATTGCCCAGCACATGAGCCCTACGCACAAAAGCATGTTGGTACAGTTGCTTAGCCGCGAAACACGTTTACAAGTTTCAGAAGCACTTCATGGAGAAGTGATTGAAGAAAACAAAGTATATATCACCCCTCCTGATAAGGATATTGCCATTGTTGGCAATGCCATTGAATTGCGCAAAACAATTATGCCTACAGGCCCCAAACCCTGTGTAGATGTTTTATTTAACTCCATGGCATCCAGTATCGGCG
>JACCDH010998276.1_pt1 | contig 27921 bp, 28 predicted proteins | sample 7442481 | NCBI WGS metagenome assembly JACCDH01 (sample SAMN15323433, study PRJNA562643) | freshwater metagenome | isolation source: river surface water | place: USA:Blue River Watershed | collected 2017-08-15 | reverse complement strand
TGGTGTTTCACCTCATCGATTTCGAAACGATTGATTAAAGATTCAGGAGCCAAACATGGCATTCGGTAAAAAGTTCGACAAGAGCAAACTCAAGGAAAAGCGCAAGCAGCAGAACCCGCTGTTCAAGCGCAAGAAATTCTGCCGTTTCACCGTCGCCAAGGTGGAGCAGGTGGACTACAAGGATGTGGACACCCTGAAGGACTTCGTCCAGGAAAACGGCAAGATCATGCCCGCACGCCTGACCGGCACCCGCGCGCACTATCAGCGTCAGGTGGATACCGCGATCAAGCGCGCGCGCTACCTTGCGCTGCTGCCGTACACCGATCTGCACAACGCCTGATCGGTCGTTCACTAGCCAATACCTGGAGAAAAACATGCAAGTCATTCTGATGGAAAAAGTGGCCAATCTGGGCGACCTCGGTGCTGTGGTTCGCGTCAAGGACGGCTATGCCCGCAACTTCCTGATCCCGCAGCGCATGGCGCGTCGCGCGACCAAGGAAGCGATTGCCGAGTTCGAAGCCAAGCGCGCCGAGCTTGAAAAAGCGGCAGCGGCCAAGCTGGCTGCTGCGCAGGCTCAGGGCGAAAAAATGTCCGGTCTGGCCGTGAAGATCAGCCAGAAGGCGGGCGTTGATGGCCGTCTGTTCGGCTCGGTCACCAACCACGATGTCGCCGATGCGCTGGTCAAGCAAGGCTACGCGGTCGACAAGGCGCAGATCCGCATGCCGCAGGGCCCGTTGAAGACGACCGGCGATCATTCGCTATCCGTGTCGCTGCACACGGATGTCGTGGTCGACATCACGATCACGGTGGTAGGCGAGCAGGCCTGATCCCGAGATTGTTTCTTCTCGAAAAATAGCCGGGTTGCCCCGGCTATTTTTTTGTCTGTTTTTCCCTGTTTTTCTGTCAGCCTCATCAACTCATGTGGCAATGTCGACATCTTGACCAAGTCATAACGTTTCAGATTTTGCGCGAAAAAACCGGTAGTTAACGAAAGAACCGCTGGGTAGTGGGCTTCTCTTTGCAAAAACGCAGGACTACCCGAGACGCGGGCTGCGCAGACGGTGATCCGTGGGCGATTTTCGGGTCTTGTGCTGATGGGTAACAGGTATAATCGCTGCCCATGAACGACCGGGCCGATCCTCAGCTTGATTCCCTGCGCATTCCGCCCCATTCCATTGAGGCGGAGCAGTCGGTATTAGGCGGTCTGCTGCTCGATAATGCCGCCTGGGACAGGATTGCCGACTTCGTCAGCGCAGAAGATTTTTATCGCTACGATCACCGGCTGATTTTTCAGCATATCGTCAGACTGATCAACAGCGCAAAGCCCGCCGATGTGATCACGGTCTTTGAGTCATTGTCTTCTGCTGCCAAGGCAGAAGAGGTCGGCGGTATCGCTTACCTGAATGCGCTCGCACAAAATACCCCCTCCGCTGCCAATATCCGACGCTACGCAGAGATCGTTCGTGACCGCGGTATTTTGCGAAAGCTGATCACCGTTGCTGATGATATCTCCGGATCAGCATTCAACCCGCAGGGCAAGGAAGTCAAGCAGATGCTTGACGAAGCTGAATCAAAAATTTTCGCGATTGCCGAAGAGGGTGCGCGCGGATCGCAAGGCTTCCAGGAAATTCAGCCCCTGCTGACCCAAGTCGTCGAACGCATCGATGAACTCTACAACCGCGATAATCAGAACGACATCACCGGCGTGCCCACCGGCTTCATCGATCTGGATCGCATGACCTCCGGCCTGCAGCCGGGTGATCTGGTGATCGTTGCGGGTCGTCCTTCGATGGGTAAGACCGCTTTTTCGGTGAACATCGGCGAGAACGTTGCGGTCGATAGCGGATTGCCAGTAGCCATCTTCTCGATGGAGATGGGCGGCACGCAGCTGGCCATGCGTATGCTGGGCTCGGTCGGTCGTCTGGATCAGCATCGTCTGCGCACAGGCCGCTTGAATGATGAAGATTGGCCGCGTCTCACGCATGCGATCCAGAAGATGAACGAGGCGCAGATCTTCATTGACGAAACACCTGCGCTGTCCTCGATCGAGCTGCGCGCACGTTCACGTCGTCTGGCGCGTCAGTGCGGCAAGCTGGGACTGATCATTGTCGACTATTTGCAGCTGATGTCGGCGAATTCTCCCGGCGAGAACCGCGCGACCGAGATATCCGAGATTTCGCGCAATCTGAAAGGTCTGGCTAAGGAATTAAATTGCCCGGTGATTGCGCTCTCACAGCTTAATCGTTCGCTCGAGCAGCGTCCCAACAAGCGCCCGGTGATGTCCGACCTGCGCGAGTCCGGCGCGATCGAGCAGGATGCGGATTTGATTCTCTTCATCTATCGCGACGAGGTTTACAACCCCGACTCGCCAGAGAAGGGCATGGCCGAGATCATCATTGGCAAGCAGCGTAATGGCCCCATCGGAAGCGTCAGGATGACCTTCCTGGGGCAGTACACGAAATTCGAGAACTACACAGGAAATGCGCCGATCTACGGCAGCAGCGAGTAAGGCACCTCGATACCTCGCGCACCGCACCTCACAGCACGCACCAAGAAGGAGAAAAAATGTTTGGACGCCTGATGCCTACCGAAGGCAAATTCTTCGAATTCTTCATTCAGCACGGTGAATTGTGCGTCAAGGGCGGCAAGGAACTGGTCGCCCTGATGACGAACTTCGATGATCTCGAGCATCGCGTGCATGCGATCGAGACGATAGAGAAGCAGGCGGACAAGGTGACCCATGCTGCGCTGGAGCTCCTGCACAAGACCTTCATTACGCCACTCGACCGTGAAGACATCCACCTGCTGATCACCCGCATGGATGACATTCTCGACCTGATGGAAGACGTCGCGCAGACCATCTCTCTGTATGACATCAAGGCGATCACGCCCGAAGCGAAGCGACTCGCCGAGCTGTGCCAGACCTGCTGTGAAAAGGTTCTCGCCAGCGTCTCGCTGCTGCATAACATGGATAATGCGCGCGAAATACTCGGCATCTGCGCCGAGATCGATCGGCTGGAATCCGACGCCGACCATGTGATGCGCGCGGCCATGTCCAAGCTGTTCCGTGAAGAGCCGGATGTGCGCAACCTGATCAAGCTGAAGGCGATCTACGAGATCCTCGAGACAGTGACCGACCGCTGCGAGGATGTCGCGAATATCGTCGAAGGCATCATCGTCGAGAACGCCTGAGGCGAGACCCTACAACCCGACTGTCTCGTCTCATGCAAACACTTAACATCAGTATCTATGTGCTGGCCTTCCTGATCCTGCTGGCACTGGCATTCGACTTCATGAACGGTTTTCATGATGCAGCGAATGCGATCGCCACCGTGGTATCGACCGGAGTGCTCAAGCCTTCATCCGCGGTGGCACTGGCAGCTTTTTTCAACTTCGTCGCCATTGCCGTCTTCCAGCTGAAGGTCGCTGCCACGGTGGGCAAGGGGACCATTGACCCGACTGTCGTTGATCATTACGTGATTTTCGGCGCGCTCGTCGGCGCTATCGCGTGGAATTTCCTGACCTGGTACTACGGCATTCCGTCATCATCGTCGCATGCGCTGATCGGTGGCTTGGTGGGTGCCGCAGTGGCCAAGGCGGGTACTGGTTCGCTGATATCAGCCGGTCTCATCAAGACCATCAGCTTCATTGTGCTGTCGCCGCTGCTTGGCCTGTTGTTCGGTTCACTGATGATGCTGATCGTATCGTGGATGTTTGTGCGCAGCACCCCGCAGCGGGTCGATAAATGGTTCCGCCGCATGCAGTTGGTGTCGGCCTCCATGTACAGCCTGGGACATGGAGGCAACGACGCACAAAAGACCATGGGCATCATCTGGATGCTGCTGATTGCTGCAGGCGTCAGCACAGCCAATGATCCTTTGCCGATGTGGGTGATCGTCTCCTGCTACTTCGCGATTGGCATGGGCACGCTGTTTGGTGGCTGGCGCATCGTAAAGACGATGGGTCAGAAAATCACCAAGCTCAAACCCGTGGGTGGCTTCTGTGCAGAGACGGGCGGAGCAATTACCTTGTTCCTGGCGACAGGCCTGGGTATTCCGGTGTCAACGACACATACGATCACCGGCGCCATCGTCGGCGTTGGTTCATCCCGCAAGATGTCCGCCGTTCGCTGGGGCGTAGCTGGCAACATCGTCTGGGCGTGGATCTTCACGATACCGGCATCCGCTTTCATGGCAGCGATTGCCTGGTGGGTTGGTCAGTACATCCTCTGAACACTGGCTGCGAGAATATTCGAATGAATAACCAAGGATAACAAACGGATAACAAAGGGAGATAACAAAGGTTAGATAACAAAGGGACACTCACTTTGTAACAAAGGGACACTCACTTTGTAACAAAGGGACACTCACTTTGTAGCGCCCAAACAAAGTGAGTGTCCCTCTGTTTTCTCTTACTCTGATTTCCTCTGATTTACAGAACATCGCTTGCATGATCTGCAAGCCTTGAGCGTTCGCCTCGCGCCAGTGTTATGTGTCCACTGTGCGACCAACCCTTGAAGCGATCGACGACGTAGGTCAACCCACTGGATCCTTCGGTCAGATAAGGGGTATCGATCTGCGCGATATTACCAAGGCAGACAATTTTGGTGCCGGGGCCCGCGCGAGTCACCAGCGTTTTCATCTGCTTCGGTGTCAGATTCTGCGCTTCGTCGATGATCAGGTATTTGTTGACGAAGGTGCGGCCGCGCATGAAATTCATTGACTTGATCTTGATCCGCGAGCGGATCAGCTCCTGCGTAGCTGCGCGGCCCCATTCGCCGGCATCGGAATCGGATTTGTTGAGTACTTCGAGGTTGTCATCGAACGCGCCCATCCAGGGGGACATTTTTTCTTCTTCGGTGCCAGGCAAGAAACCAATGTCTTCACCTACCGGCACGGTGACGCGGGTGACGATGATCTCGTTGTAGTGCTTGGTCTCCAGCACCTGCGCAAGTCCTGCGGCAAGAGCGAGCAGGGTCTTGCCGGTGCCTGCCTGGCCGAGCAGGGTGACGAAATCGCATTCGGGATCCATCAGCAGGTTGAGCGCGAAGTTCTGTTCGCGGTTGCGCGCGGTAATGCCCCACACATTGTTCTTGCTATGCCCGTAATCGCGCAGCGTCCGGATGACGGCGGTCTTGCCGTTGATCTGGGTGACTTGCCCGTAGAACGAGGGCTCGCCATTGCGCGGTTCGAGATAGACGAACTGATTGACCAGCATGGCCGGCACCAAGGGGCCTGTTACCCGGTAAAACGTGCTGCCATTGCCCTGGCGGGACTCTTGCCAGGATTCCATCCCCTTGCCATGACGATTCCAGAAATCGTCGGGCAGCTGCAAGATGCCGGAATACAGCAGGTCGGTATCTTCCAGCACGTGATCGTTGAAATACTCTTCAGCAGGCAGACCCAGCGCGCGCGCTTTGATGCGCATGTTGATGTCCTTTGACACCAGCACCACCGGGCGCTCAGGATATTGCTCTTGCAGCGCCCGCACGACGCCCAGGATCTGGTTGTCTGCCTTGCCTTCGGGGAGTCCTTCCGGCAGTGTCCAGCGTCCCAGCCGGGTCTGAAAATACAGACGTCCTCCGGCATCCTTGTTACCGAGTTTGCTCAGCGGTATGCCATCATCGATCGTTTCTTCGGAAATGTCTGCGACCAACGCATCCAGAGAGCGCGATACTTGTCGTGCATTGCGGGCCACCTCGGACATGCCTTTTTTGTGGTTGTCCAGCTCTTCGAGCGTAATCATCGGCAGGTAGACATCATGCTCTGCGAAGCGGAACAGTGACGTCGGATCATGCATCAGCACATTCGTGTCGAGCACGAAGAGCTTGGTCACGCCTTTTTTATCGGCAGTGCGGCTGATGTGCGACTTGGCGCTGGTGTCTGTGCGCGACTTTCGCGGGGCGGGACGCGTCTGGGAAGGTGCCTCGGCTTTGGTTCTGGCCTCGATCACGCCGGGTGTGGGCGGGGGAGCACTGGGCACCAACGCAATAGCGGGTTTGACGGACTTGCCTTTTTCTGCCTTGGGGTAATCCACCGGGGAGAGTAATGCAGCGGGTTTGGACGGCATTTTAGGCAGTGGCATCAGGACCTCGTGCTGTGAAAATAAAGGATGTGCTTCCGGAGACGAACGAACTGCGGAGAATAAACCGGAGAATAATGCGGAGAAAAAAACAGAAAAGGCTGTTTGAGCAAAAGGAGAGTGTCCTTTTCCCGAAACAGCCTCGAATATAAATAATTATTAAAAATCAATTATTTAGCTAATCCTGTCAATCTCAGTCAGTCTGTATTAGCCCAGACTTTCAACTAATTCCAGCACCTCATCGACATGGCCCGGAACTTTTACTCCACGCCATTCTTTCACTATTTTGCCGGCAGCGTCAATCACAAATGTAGAACGCTCGATGCCGCGTACTTTTTTGCCGTACATGGATTTCATCACGATGACATCGAACATCGTACAGAGCGATTCATCGGGATCTGAGATCAGCTCGAAAGGCAGACCGAGTTTGTCCTTGAATCCGGCATGTGACCTCAGGCTATCACGGCTGACACCGAAAATCTCGGCACCCGCTTTTTTGAAACGCGAATGCAGCTCGCGGAATTGCAAGGCTTCGGTTGTGCAGCCGGGCGTGTTGTCTTTCGGGTAGAAATACAGGACGATTTTGCGGCCGCGATAGTCGGACAGCCTGAATGGACTTTGACCGGTCATCTCAGCGGAAAAATCCGGCACGGTCATGTTGACGATCGATGGACGTTCGCTCACAGCGCGCTCCTTGTGTTTTTAAGATTAGGGGTAGGCTGGCGCCGGGTCAGCGCTCAGCTTTACGGGGCAGGATGAGCGCCAGTGCGACCTTCCTGCCTTCAGCCATCAAAATGTTATAAGTTCTGCAAGCAGCCCGGTTATCCATGCATTCAAGGCCAATGCGCTGTGCCATCAGACTTGCGAGCAGGCGAGGGTTCACGAACCGCTGATGTTCTCCTGTGCCAAGGATCACCAGATCAGGCTCTGTCGCTGCCAGGGTGTCGAAATGCGCGGCTTCCAGCGCTTCAAAGGACGTCACTGGCCAGGGGCGTGGCGCGATTTCGGGGAGCACCAGCAGGCTGTGGTCGAAGCGCTGCGCATTGATCTCGATCCAGTCATCTTCGTAGCCCGTGACAGTCTGGTATTGCTGGGTCTGGGTGGCATGCAGCTTCATGATGCAAGGATTTTATCGCGATCGGCCGCGTGCCGGTTTACTGCTTGGTCTTTCTGGCCGATTTGGGGCAAAATGCTTGTTTTTTCGCGGTGCAACACCCGCTGCGCCGCCCGCCTCAACCAACCCGAATTCAGGCCGTGAAATCAATCCAGAAATCCAAGAAACTGGCAGATGTGTGCTACGACATCCGTGGGCCCGTCCTTGAAAAGGCGCGGCAGATGGAGGAAGAGGGCCACAAGATTATCAAGCTGAACATTGGCAACCTCGCGCCTTTCGGCTTTGATGCGCCCGACGAGATCGTGCAGGACATGATCCGCAACATGGGCAATGCGGCTGGCTATACCGACTCCAAGGGCCTGTTCGCTCCGCGCAAGGCGATCATGCACTACAGCCAGCAAAAGAAGATCTCTGGCGTCACCATCGACGACATCTATCTGGGCAATGGCGCATCCGAGCTGATCGTGATGAGCATGAATGCGCTGCTCAACACCGGCGACGAAGTGCTGGTGCCTGCGCCTGACTATCCGCTGTGGACAGCTGCAGTCAGCCTGTCCGGTGGCAAGCCGGTGCATTATGTGTGCGACGAGCAGGCGGACTGGTATCCCGACATCGACGATATCAGAAAGAAGATCAATGCCAACACGCGCGCGATTGTCGTCATTAACCCCAACAACCCGACCGGCGCGCTGTATCCGGTCGAGCTGCTGCAGCAACTGGTGGAACTGGCGCGCCAGCATCAGCTGATCATTTTCGCCGATGAAATCTACGACAAGGTGCTGTACGACGGGGCGACGCATACCTCGCTGGCCTCGCTGGCCGACGATGTGCTGTTCATCACCTTCAACGGTCTTTCCAAGAACTACCGCTCCTGCGGCTACCGTGCAGGCTGGATGATCGTCTCAGGCGAGAAAAAGCATGCAAAGGATTACATCGAAGGCCTGAACATGCTGGCTTCGATGCGTCTGTGCGCGAATGTGCCGGGGCAGTTTGCGATCCAGACCGCGCTGGGTGGCTATCAGAGCATCAATGATCTGGTCGGCCCCGGCGGGCGTCTGCTGAAGCAGCGCGATCTGGCGCACAAGCTGCTGACAGATATTCCCGGCGTCACCTGCGTGAAGCCGAAGTCGGCGCTGTACATGTTCCCGCGCCTCGATCCGAAGATGTATCCGATCGAAGATGATCAGCAGTTTGCCTATGATCTGCTGGCGGAAGAGCGCGTGCTGATCGTGCAGGGCACGGGCTTCAATTGTCCGACGACCGATCATTTCCGTGTCGTGTTCCTGCCAAACGTTGATGATCTGGCTGTCGCCATTGGCCGCATTGCGCATTTCCTCGACGGCTATCGCCGTCATCATGCGAGCTGATTCGACCGGTGAATCACGCGTCAACCAAAGATAAACGAGTTTTTGAAGCACTGAAGATGAAACCAATCAAAGTCGGCCTGATGGGCATCGGCACCGTGGGTGCCGGAACATTCACTGTATTGAAGCGCAATCAGGAAGAAATTCGCCGCCGTGCAGGTCGCGCTATCGAGATCGCCATGGTGGCGGATCTCGATACGGAGCGCGCTAAGGCAATTGCCGGACCTCAGGTGCAGGTGGTCAGCGATGCGTTTCAGGTGGTTGACAATCCCGACATCGATATCGTCATCGAGCTCATCGGCGGCTATGGCATCGCACGCGATCTGGTCATGAAAGCGATTGCCAACGGCAAGCACGTGGTCACGGCTAACAAGGCCTTGCTGGCCACCCACGGCACGGAGATTTTCCGTGCTGCCCAAGAGCGCGGCGTAATGGTGGCCTTCGAAGCGGCGGTAGCCGGTGGTATCCCCATCATCAAGGCCTTGCGCGAAGGCCTGACCGCGAACCGCATTCAGTGGATTGCGGGCATCATCAATGGCACGACCAATTTCATCTTGTCCGAGATGCGCGACAAGGGCCTGGATTTCGATGTGGTGCTCAAAGAAGCGCAGCGGCTGGGGTATGCAGAGGCCGACCCGACCTTTGACATCGAGGGCGTGGATGCCGCGCACAAGGCCACTATCATGTCCGCGATTGCCTTTGGCGTTCCCGTGCAATTCGACAAGGCGCATGTTGAGGGCATTACCAAGCTGCAGGCTTCTGACATTCGCTATGCGGAACAGCTGGGTTATCGCATCAAATTGCTCGGTATCGCGCGTCGTGCAGAGAAGGGTATCGAACTGCGCGTGCATCCGACGCTGATCCCTGCGACTCGCCTGATTGCCAACGTCGAGGGCGCGATGAATGCGGTGCTGGTGCAGGGAGATGCGGTTGGGGCGACGCTCTACTATGGCAAGGGCGCAGGTTCAGAGCCGACCGCCTCGGCGGTCATTGCTGATCTGGTCGACATCACACGCCTTGCCACGGCTGACCCCGAGCATCGGGTGCCGTACCTGGCGTTCCAGCCAGATGAGATGTCGGATACGCCTATCCTTCCGATGTCGGAGGTGACGACCAGCTACTACCTGCGCATACGCGTCGCCGACAAGCTGGGCGTGGTTGCCGATGTGACCCGCATCCTCGCAGATGCGGCCATCTCCATCGATGCGATGCTGCAGAAAGAACCGGGCGAGGGCGAAACCCAGACCGACATCATCATTCTGACCCATCAGACGCAGGAAAAGCAGGTCAACAAGGCCATCGACGCTATTGAGGCCTTGTCTACGGTCGCTGGCAAGGTGACGCGTATTCGACTTGAAGAGCTGGGCTGATACCAATACGCTGACGGAGTTCAGCCTGTCTCGGCCAATAGCCCGCCTCTCCAGGCATCAGGCGAACTTGCTCACGGTCTGTTTCAGGCTCTCCGTAACTTCCTTGTTGATCGAGCTAAGTACCGATGCAGTGAGCGTGTACTTGGCGATGTTGAACTGCATCTTGAGCATGTCTGCCTGAGTCAACTCCCCGCCGCTGCTGAGCGCATTTAACTGGCTTTTTACATCGGTCTCCATGATGCCCAATCTCTCAGCGGCGAAGGTGTTTATCTCCTTCAGATTTAAATTACTGATCTCGGCTGCCATGTCGTTCTCCTTGGGTCGGCGATAAACGTAAAGTTAGTTTTTTGATGCGATATACATCCGCATTATCTGTTCAGCCGCCTGCACGGCTTCACTCGCGGCTAAAATTTGCTGGTAAGTTTCCGGGGTTTGCAATTTCTGGCTCTCGCGCGCAAGCCGGGTCTCCATATCAGCCAGCCTTTGCATGACCGCCATGGCAAACTCTCCGGTGGTATCGGATTCCAGCCATTCTTCCAGGCCCAGAACGAGGCCTTTAGTTTCTTGTTTTTGCATGCCTATCTCGCTATCCGAAAACGTTCACTGCCTTCAAAGACAATCTCGTTGTCCTTGATGAACAAAAGGGTGTTGCCATTGATATCGCCGCCCCGGGTGATGCGATCGCCGGATTCCGTAACCACAAAGGGCATAGCACCACCCATAATCGTTTGCACATGAACAGGAGGCTTGCGCAATGCCAGTCGGAGCGTCGCCTTCACTGGCAATAGTTTTCCATATCGTTCGCTGTAATTGACAATCAAGGTCTCCCAGCGCCGCATATCGTCCTCATTGATCGTTCCCCGAAGAATAAATTCCGGCTGCTTTTCAATGATCTGCATTTTTTTCAATAATCCGGCTTCGCTCAGCTGGTCTTGCAAAAGTTGCGGTAAATCCTCGGCGAGGATGACCGAGGAATTAATGTGCTTCAGTCCAGGCACGCCCGCATGAAGTAAGTCCATGACTGACGTGCGCACGCTGTGCGTAATGACGGCGCCCTCAAGCGACAGGACGCCGCCCGTGACGCTCTCCACGCGCAGCTTGGCTCTGGAAGGGTCGATTTTTTCTGCAATCAGCTGTATGGCCGTCGCCATGAGCTCAGCATCAACGAAGAGCTCGACTTTAGGCTCGGGTGTCACGTCGAGCAAAGCCTTCTGCAAGTTTGTTTTGGTCCGCTCATCAGGCACGAACCCTCTGATCACGACTTTCTGATCACGCGTAGCGCTGATCTCGATCGAAGCGCCCGTGCCGCTCGTGGCGACGATATCGCGCACTTTGCGCATAGAGGGCGGGTCTGGAAGCGGCGCCTGTATCGGCATAGTCACTTTTTGGCGGGGCTGCGCGCTATAGTCTCTCCATAGCATGGCACCCACCGCCACGATGGCTGCCATGCTTGCTACCGAAGCCGCGATGAAGAGGATTTTTTTTGCGGGCGCTATTTTTTTAGCGGCGGATGAGGGAGGTGGATCAGACTTTTCTGCGGCTTGCTCTTGCGGCTCGGGATGTGCCGGAGCGGGCGCGATGGGCAAGACATCGGTGGGATTCGGCCATTCAGCTTCAACATCATCGACAGAGATCCAGATGCCGCCGATCTCTACCGGCATGCCGAGCTCGAGTTCCATGGTCTCGGTGATCTCATTGCCGTGCGTATCACAGATGCTTCCCTCGACCGGGGTCAGCGTGGGTATTTCTCCATCAAAACTCAATCGGGCATGAAGCGCCTGAATTTTTGGCCCGCTCAGGATAATGGTGCAGTCATCCCCGGCCCCCAGGTCATAGTCACCCGGAGCCAGTGTTAACCGGCTGCCGGCCTGCGGGCCGAGCAGAACTCTCAGTTCTATTTGCTGCTGCAGCGTTTCCAGACTGGGCTCAAGTTTCATGGCAGAATATGATGCAATATTGATAATCTGAGTCTAGAATATCCGGACTTCCAGAGATAAGCAGGACACCATGCCCATACAATCCGAAGTGCGCGAACAGGTACTGATCGTCCGGCCCATCGACAGCCTGAACAAGGCCTGCGCGAATGAATTCGAAGAATTCCTCCAGAATGAGATGGACGAGGGCTTTCGTCTGGTCGTTTTCGACTTTTCGCAGCTCGCGCAGGTCTCGAGCGACGGTCTTCTTGTCATACTGAAGCTCATCAATGAGTTGCGGAAGATCGGAGGCGAGGTCATCGTCGCCGGGTTGAATTCGAAAGTCCGTGTCATATTCAACGTCAGTGGCATATTCACGCTGATGGAAGAAAGTGAGGACGTGGACTCAGCCATTGCCAGACTGCTGACGCAGCAGGAGCCAACGACCGATGAAGAAACACCGGACTGATCGTCGAGTTTCGCGCGCATCATATTTCCACCCGGGCTAACGGTTGAATATTGACCTCTGGCGTCAGCTCTTGATAAGACAGTACCGGAAGCTCATACAGATCCTGTTCAATCAGCTTGCGCATATAATTTCTGACCATATTCATCGCAATACCATACAGCCAGGTCGACAGCTTGGAATCTCCTCTGAAGCTGCTGATTGTTCTGGCGGCCTCGGCAAAGGCTTGCTGAGTGATATCCGCCGCATCGTCGGGATGGTCGATATATCGGATCACGAAGCGATAGAGACGCTTCTGATGATCCCGCATCAATTCGCGGAACAGAATTTCCTGATCATCATGTGCGTGAGGTCCCGCACGTAAAACAGTTGCAGCGATGGGCAGCATGGCGGTCTGATCATTGCCTTCCTCAGTCTCGCTTTCCTCGTCGGTGTCATTGTCTTGGGAGGCCAGTTCGTCCGTGTCCGGCTCTGGGTCACCAAGATAATCTTCGTCGCTGGAGTCGTCGAATACATCATTGATTGACCCAGCATCAAAGTAAGCTTCCATGTTGATTTCCGGACTCGTGCTCATCAGAGTTCTCCTGTCGCAGGAAGTAAGTCGGGCCATCAAATCAGGTGTTGTTCGAAGTTCGGACTTGCTGAGCGGGCACTTTTAAAAAAAGCGAAGCAAGCAGATCAAAAACAGCAAAAACTACCTAATTCGTGGGATTGACAAACGGAGAATAGTTGGATCGAACCGGCAAACAAACAGACATGAAAAATCGGTCATTCGCCATGCGTAAAAAGCATGATGTGAGTCACGGGGGACGCCGCGGGGGGGGCTTTTGCCCGTCGGAGATTCCGGGAGGAAAATTCTCGGGAGATCTATAATGGAGGATTGACGATCGCAACCCTCCCTTGCCATGCAATACCTTTCGACGCGGGGTCACTCCGCCCAGCCTCACTTTTCAGAGATTCTCCTCGGAGGTTTGGCGCCTGATGGCGGTCTTTACCTGCCCGCCCGTTATCCTCAGGTCACCGCCTCCGAGTTAGACCTTTGGCGCACGCTCAGCTACGCCGAGCTGGCCTTTGAGATATTGCGCAGGTTTGCCACCGATATCCCTGAAACCGATCTCAAGGCATTGGTGTCGCGGACTTATACCTCCTCGGTGTACTGCAATCACCGCTTGGGTGAAGATCCCGGACAGATCACCCCGTTGCGCCGTCTGGAGACCGTGGGCGGCACGGTACTGCTGCTGCAGGCCTTGTCGAATGGCCCGACACTGGCCTTCAAGGATATGGCCATGCAATTGCTCGGCAATCTGTTCGAGTACACGCTGAGCAGGAGGGGAGCTGAGCTGAATATTCTCGGCGCCACCTCGGGCGATACGGGTAGTGCGGCCGAATATGCGATGCGGGGTAAGCGCGGTGTTCGCGTGTTCATGCTGTCTCCACATCAGAAGATGAGCGCTTTCCAGACGGCGCAAATGTTCAGTCTGCAGGATCCGAACATCTTCAATATCGCCGTCAAAGGGGTGTTCGATGACTGCCAGGACATGGTCAAGGCAGTCTCGAATGATCTGGAATTCAAGGCGCGCCAGAAGATAGGGACAGTCAACTCGATCAACTGGGCGCGAGTGGTCGCGCAGGTCGTCTACTATTTCAAGGGTTACCTGTCCGCGACGACGTCCAGCACTCAGCAGGTGTCCTTCACCGTCCCGTCGGGGAACTTCGGCAATATTTGCGCAGGCCACATCGCCCGCATGATGGGGCTGCCTGTCAGAAAACTGATCGTTGCCACCAACGAAAACGATGTGCTGCATGAGTTCTTCCAGACCGGCGTCTATCGTGTCCGCAAATCTGCCGAGACATTTCATACCAGCAGTCCCAGCATGGACATCAGCAAGGCGTCCAACTTTGAGCGTTTCGTTTACGACCTGCTCGGCGGTGATGCCGGGCGCGTTCGCGAACTTTTCCTGAAGGTGGAACGACAGGGCGGCTTTGATCTCAGTGGCAAGCCCGGCAGTGATGGCGATGAATTTGCCCGCGTATCGCACTTTGGCTTTTTGTCGGGCAAGTCCACGCATGAAGACCGGCTTCGCACGATACGGGACGTGCATTCCCGCCATGGGCTGATGGTCGATACCCATACGGCTGACGGCATCAAGGTCGCTCGCGAGCATCTTGAACCGGGCATACCCATGGTCGTGCTGGAGACCGCACTGCCGGCCAAGTTCAACGAGACCATCCGTGAGGCTCTGGGACAGGATGCCGAGCGGCCCCGAGGCTTCGAGAACATCGAAGCCCTGCCGCAGCGCTTTGATGTGATGGCGCCGGATGTGGCAGAGATCAAGCGCTACATTGCTGAACGCACGGGACTCTGACGGGCGCTACAATCCGGCCCGAGACAAGACCAGAAACCACGAGATGAACAGCCCAAGACCTCCCATGCTGAGCGTCGCAGAAGCACTTCAGCATCTGCTGGACGCATGCCGTCCGCTGAGCGATACCGAAGTCGTCACGACCCTGGACGCGGTCGGTCGCGTGCTCGCTTCCGACCAGCGCTCTCAGCTCGATGTGCCGCCGATGGACAACACCCAGATGGATGGTTATGCGGTGCGGGCTGCGGATTGCGCGGGTGGACATGCCGTGCTGCCGCTGTCCCAGCGCATCCCGGCCGGACATGTGGGCGAGCCGCTTGAGCCGGGTACCGCTGCGAGGATCTTTACCGGGGCGATGATTCCCGCGGGAGCCGATGCGGTGGTCATGCAGGAGCAGTGCAGCTTCGATCAGGGGGCTAACAGCGTCGCGGTGAATCACGTGCCCAAGGCGGGCGAGTGGATACGCCGCGCAGGCGAAGATATTCGATCGGGCAGCATCATTCTGGCTGCAGGCACCCGATTGAGAGCGCAGGAGCTGGGGCTCGCGGCGTCGGTGGGGCTGGCGACTCTGCCGGTAGTTCGCCGAGTACGTGTCGCGGTGTTTTTCACTGGCGACGAGCTGACCATGCCCGGCGAGCCCCTGCGTCCGGGTGCGATCTATAACTCGAACCGTTTTATGCTGCGCGGTCTGCTGCAGCAGCTCGGCTGTGAGGTCACCGACCTTGGGAATGTGCCGGACTCGCTCGAGGCGACGCGTGCCGCCTTGCGCTCTGCCGGCGATGGACATGACCTGATCCTGACGTCGGGGGGCGTGTCGGTCGGCGAGGAGGACCATGTCAAACCCGCAGTCGAGGCCGAGGGGCGACTGAATCTCTGGCAGATCGCCATCAAGCCCGGCAAGCCGCTGGCTTTTGGCGAACTCGGTGCGGAGGGCAAACGCAAGACATTCTTCATCGGACTGCCCGGCAATCCCGTCTCCAGTTTCGTCACCTTCCTGATGTTCGTGCGCCCGTTCATCCTTTCGCTGCAGGGTGCCAGCCATCAGCCTCCGAGGGCCTACGCGATGCGGGCAGATTTCAACTGGCCCAGGCCAGACCGGCGCAACGAGTTTCTGCGGGTGCGCATCAATGAGGCCGGCGGCCTGGATCTCTTCCCGAACCAGAGCTCCGGTGTGCTGACTTCTACCGTCTGGGGCGATGGTCTGGTGGACAATCCACCCGGCAAAGCCATCGCTGCCGGGGATACCGTAAACTTCCTGCCGTTTTCCGATTTGCTCTACTGATCATGCAGATACAGCTCAGATTTTTCGCCAGCCTGCGCGAGGCCGTGGGCACTGCCCAGGAATCGCTGGAGCTGCCCGATGGCGTGAAGACAGCGGGGCAGGTGCGCGATTTACTGCGCTCGCGCGGCGGTGCGTGGGCCGAAGCGCTGGCAGAAGGGCGCTCGTTGCGCATTGCCTGCAACCAGCAGATGGCCGAGCCTTCCACCCTCGTCACCGAGGGCTGCGAGCTGGCTTTTTTCCCGCCGGTGACCGGCGGCTGAGGAGCGATTCATGGCCGTGCGCGTTCAGACCGAGGACTTTGACCTCACGACAGAGATTGCCCGTCTCCGAGCAAACACCCCCAAGGTCGGCGCCGTGGTCAGCTTTGTCGGCACCGTGCGCGACCTGAACGACGGCGAGCACGTTGCCGAAATGGAGCTGGAGCACTACCCCGGCATGACCGAAAAGGCGCTAGAGGACATCGTCGCGCAGGCCCGATCGCGCTGGGATATCTTCGATGCGCTGGTCATCCATCGTGTCGGTCCGCTCAAGCCGCTGGAGCAGATCGTGCTGGTCGCGGTCACCTCCGCGCACCGGGGTGAGGCCTTCGACGCCTGCGAATTCATTATCGATTACCTCAAGACACAGGCGCCGTTCTGGAAGAAGGAGCAGACTCCCGGCGGCGCCCGCTGGGTTGATGCGCGGGTGTCCGACGACGAGGCCATGGCCAAATGGGCACAGGACTGAACCTTGCCGCCATTGCCGTCGGTGCGACTCTGGGGGCGTGGCTGCGCTGGGGCCTGTCGCTGTGGCTGAATGCCCGGCTCGAGAATCTGCCCCTGGGCACGCTGCTGGCCAACATCGGCGGCGGCTTCATGATCGGCGTCGCCATTGGTGTTTTCGAGAACTTTCCCGAACTGTCGCCCGAATGGCGCTTGCTGGTCGTCACCGGATTTCTCGGCGGGCTGACGACCTTTTCCACCTTCTCAGCCGAGTCCGTGCTGCTGCTTCAGCGCGGCGCGTACGTCTGGGCCTTCCTGCACACCGGATTGCATCTGCTGGGCTCAGTGGCCGCGTGCATCGCAGGACTGGCCGTCTGGCGGCAGATGTACCCGTAAACCGGCCTGCCTCGCCGCCTGTTCGACCGCCTGCGTGTAGGCGCAAGCCTTGAATTCCGGTGGTCGGGCCCAATAATGACTCCAGATCCCGCATTTCTGGAGCCATTTTCATGCGTCTCGACAAACTCACCACCAAATTGCAGCAAGCGCTGGCCGACGCGCAAAGCCTCGCCGTGGGCAATGACAACCAGTACATCGATCCCGTTCATCTGCTGACGGCGCTGCTCAATCAGGACGATGACGCGCCGCGTTCGCTGCTGCAGCGTGCGGGCGTGAACGTAGGCGGTCTGGGCACGGCGCTCAAGGGCGCGATCGAGCGCCTGCCCAAGGTCAGCGGCACGGGGGGCGAGGTGCAGGTCGGCCGAGAACTCGCTGCGCTGCTGAACCTCGCTGACAAAGAAGCGCAGAAGCATGGGGACCAGTTCATTGCCAGCGAAATGGCGCTGCTGGCACTGACCGACGACAAATCCGAAGCGGGCCGGCTGGCTCGCGACCACGGACTGACAAGGAAGTCCCTGGAGGCCGCCATACAGGCCCTGCGGGGCGGCGCCCATGTCGATTCACAAGAAGCTGAAGGTCAGCGCGAATCGCTGAAGAAGTACACGCTGGATCTGACCGAGCGCGCCCGTCAGGGCAAGCTCGATCCCGTGATTGGTCGCGATGACGAGATTCGCCGTGCGATACAAGTGCTTCAGCGCCGAAGCAAGAACAATCCCGTGCTGATCGGTGAGCCCGGTGTGGGCAAGACTGCCATTGTCGAAGGCCTTGCACAGCGCATCGTCAACGGCGAAGTGCCGGACAGCCTGAAGAACAAGCGCGTGTTGTCGCTGGATATGGCAGCGCTGCTGGCCGGCGCGAAGTATCGCGGTGAATTTGAAGAACGTCTGAAGAGCGTACTCAAAGAACTGGCGCAGGACGAAGGCCAGACCATCCTGTTCATTGACGAGATCCACACCATGGTGGGTGCCGGCAAAGCCGAGGGTGCGATGGATGCCGGCAATATGCTCAAACCCGCACTCGCCCGCGGCGAGCTGCATTGCGTCGGTGCGACGACGCTCGATGAATATCGCAAGTACATCGAGAAAGATGCGGCACTCGAGCGGCGCTTCCAGAAAATTCTGGTCGACGAGCCGAGTGTCGAGGCCACCATCGCCATCCTGCGTGGCTTGCAAGAGAAATACGAGGTGCACCACGGCGTCGACATCACCGACCCGGCAATCGTCGCTGCCGCCGAGCTGTCGCATCGCTATATCACCGACCGCTTCCTGCCGGACAAGGCCATCGACCTGATCGATGAGGCGGCATCGAAGATCAAGATCGAGATCGACTCCAAACCGGAAGTCATGGACAAGCTCGACCGTCGTCTGATCCAGCTGAAAATCGAGCGCGAGGCCGTCAAGAAAGAAAAAGACGAGGCCTCTCAGAAGCGATTCGGCTTGCTGGAAGATGAGATAAAAAAACTCGAGCGGGAATATGCCGACCTTGAAGAGGTCTGGAAGTCAGAGAAATCCGCCGTGCACGGCAGCCAGTCGATCAAGGAAGAGATCGAGCGCGTTCGCCTGCAAATGGAAGAGGCGCGCCGCAAAGGCGACTGGCAGAAAATGTCCGAGCTGCAGTACGGGCGCATGCCCGAGCTGGAGTCGCAGCTCAAGCAGGCCGACAAGGGCGAAGACGCCGGCGACAAGCCGCGATTGCTGCGCACGCAGGTCGGCGCAGAAGAAATCGCTGAGGTCGTCTCACGCGCCACGGGTATCCCCGTCTCCAAGATGATGCAGGGCGAGCGCGACAAGCTGCTGCACATGGAAGATGAGCTTCACAGGCGCGTGGTCGGTCAGGATGAGGCGATCAACGCGGTATCCGATGCGATCCGCCGCTCGCGTGCCGGATTGTCGGATCCGAATCGTCCTTATGGCTCGTTCATGTTCCTTGGGCCCACCGGTGTTGGCAAGACCGAACTGACCAAGGCGCTGGCCGCCTTCCTGTTCGACACCGAGGAAGCGCTGATCCGCATCGACATGAGTGAATTCATGGAGAAGCATTCCGTCGCTCGCCTGATCGGCGCGCCTCCGGGCTATGTCGGCTACGAAGAGGGCGGTTACCTGACCGAGGCCGTGCGCCGCAAGCCCTACAGCGTGATCCTGCTCGACGAGATCGAAAAGGCGCACCCGGATGTGTTCAATGTGCTGCTGCAGGTGCTGGATGATGGCCGGATGACGGATGGTCAGGGGCGCACGGTGGATTTCAAGAACACCGTCATCGTGATGACGTCGAACCTCGGCTCGCACAAGATCCAGTCCATGGAGGAGAGCGATCCGGCGCTGGTCAAGCTGGCCGTGCTGGCGGAGGTACGCGGACATTTCCGGCCCGAGTTCATCAATCGGATTGATGAGTTGGTCGTCTTCCACGGGCTCGATCAGAAGCAGATCAGTTCGATCGCGCGCATACAGCTCGACACGCTCGAAAAACGTCTGGCAAAAATGGACATCGGTCTCAAGGTCTCTGACGCCGCGTTGCGCAAGCTGGCCGAGGCCGGCTTTGATCCTGTCTATGGTGCCCGGCCGCTCAAGCGCGCGATACAGCAAGAGCTGGAGAATCCGCTGTCAAAGGCTATTCTCAAAGGCAGTTTCGGGCCTAAAGATATGATCGAGGTCGATGTGGCCGGCTCGGAGCTGGGTTTCAAAAAGGCTGATTGATGGAGCCCGCGAACCGGGTTATCCGATTTTAGGCAGCGGCGGCAAGGCAGGCTCAATCTGGTAACCGCCCTCAGCTGGCCTGACATGCGAGAGCCGGATGAGCCCCTGCGAGAGATCGCTGAGGTTCGCAGACAGACAATAGGATCCCAGCGATGCCGCGTTTCCGGGGTGGGGAGGCCCGGTCCATCGACTGCTGCGGTTGATGGGCCAGTTTTTTTGGCCGGAAGCGTCCGACATGACCTCGCCTTTGCTGTAGAACTCCGCACCGATCAAAAGTCGGCCATCGCCGGTCTGTTCAATCGAGTACGCAAGATACACTTTTTCATCATCGTCCTTACCGCCAACCTCTTTCTCAGTTTTTTTTGTCGAATCTGGAGTTCTCATGGCGAACATCGGCGGTGGTTCCGTCCTGTCGCGTGGAGAAAAATCCACCTGTATTTCGCCCATCAAAGGGGCTAGCGCTCGTTGATTGATCAACTTGGACACGGTGGCTATAGTGGTCGCATCGCGACCACAAATATCTTTCAAGTGCTCCAGCACCTGATCTTGGTTGCCCGGGGGTAGCTCAATCGACCAGGTTCGCGCGGGCTGATCATCCGATCGCGGTTGTTCTCTATAAATGAAGCGAAAACTGGCACGATTCAGATCTTTTTCGGTTTGATCATGAATACCTGACGGACCAATCGGGTCGTGTTCAAGCTGAGCGAAACCATCGACGATATTTGCTTGTGCACGGTCAGACAGTGGTCTTCGCAGTCTGAAGACTTCACCGTCGATGTTCATCAGTTCCATCTCAAGAGGAAGCAGGCGGTTCATGGCGTCCACGATCTCCTGGCGCTTATTCAGTTCTTCACCCTGCAGTTTGGCCTGTAATTCCCTCTGGAGCGCTTCCCATTCCGTCGTGAGCGTTGTCGACGGATCGGTTCCAATGGCGGTCGATATATAACTCAGTTGTCCCAGGCCAGGCACCCGCTCTTGAATAAGCCGTTCGCAGACTTCCCGGTCTAGCGGGAGTATCTCGATAGCTTCTTCGACCATCTTGTTCATTACGGCCGCGCGCAATTGGGTGTCTCTTGGGTTGACAAACAAGGTCTTCAATCTGCCTGTCGCTGTATCGGCCATGCTTAATTTTTGACCTGCGATCACATTGCCCCCGGCATCCACCTCCAGAGGTTGCTTATTCGCAGCCGCAAGTTTCATTCGTTCGAAAATATCAGCCACTTTGGGAGAAAGACTGTCACTTTTCATTACGTTACTCCGCTGTTCATGTGGGATTTTTCATATACCCAGGGCATTGAGTGTTTCGGGCATGTGCGCTGTCGTCGCACAGTCGTTGCCAGTGATACGACGAGCAAAGCCTCTTGGCAATTAAGCCGATGTATCAAGTGGTTATAATCAGACCACTTTCCTGAGACAAACTCATCGGAGTAAAAAAATGAGCTGGTCAACCTGTGACCTCTGCGATGCCCATGAAGACAAGATCGCCGATGGCCGTTTGCAAGCACTGCCACCCGTGTACAGGCACTTCGGCAAGCGCCCCCGTTTTTCCGGACCAGCGCGCACGCTGAAGGTCTTCGAGGACAACGCACTGGTTCGCTCGACACTTGAGACCCCGGGAGAGGGCAACGTACTGGTCGTGGATGGGGGCGGCAGCCTTCGTTCTGCGCTGGTCGGCGGCAATCTGGCAAAGCTCGCCGAGAACCATGGCTGGGCCGGGATCATCGTGCACGGCTGCGTGCGCGATACGCTGGAGCTGAATGAGTGCGATGTCGGCATACAGGCACTGGGAACGATACCTCGCCGCAGCGCGCGCACCGGCGTGGGAGAGAAGGACCTCACGGTAAGCATCAGCGGTGTGATCGTTCATCCGGGTGACCTGATCTACGCAGATGAAGATGGGGTGCTGGTGTCGAGGGAGCGCCTTGACTGAACCTCTCGCAGTAAGACGTTCGGGAATGCCACGTCGTGGGCCGCGCGTCGCTTTCAAATGGTGAAATTCCTGTTTCGCATTATGAAAAGTTGCGGGTGCAGGGCAGCACGACAAGCTTTCATGCAGAGAAATTGCTTACCACATCGCAAAACATAAAACATAAGATACTGATTTAAAACAAAAAGATTTATCTTATGTGTCTTATATAAGACCTTGTTGCCTCGCAAAAAACCGCCTAAGATTTCTCCATCAGTTTTGTTTAATCCCCCGACGGGAAATTCTCCAGGAGAAACTCATCATGGCAACTCGCGAACAGCAAATTCAGGCACTGGCCAAAGACTGGGCAGAGAATCCGCGCTGGAAAGGCGTCAAGCGCAACTACAGCGCTGAAGACGTGGTCAATCTGCGCGGCTCGGTACAGATTGAGCACACACTGGCCAAGCGCGGCTCGGAGAAGCTCTGGACGCTGCTGAACACTGAGCCTTTCGTCAACGCGCTGGGCGCGCTGACGGGCAATCAGGCGATGCAGCAGGTGAAGGCGGGCCTGAAGGCCATCTACCTGTCGGGCTGGCAGGTCGCGGGTGACGCCAACCTCGCTGGCGAAATGTATCCCGACCAGTCGCTGTACCCGGCCAATTCGGTGCCGATGGTTGTCAAGCGCATCAACAACACCTTCCAGCGCGCAGACCAGATCCAGTGGTCCGAGGGCAAGAATGACGTCGATTTCTTCGCACCGATCGTGGCCGACGCTGAAGCCGGATTTGGCGGCGTGCTCAATGCGTTCGAGCTGATGAAGTCCATGATCGAAGCGGGCGCTTCCGGCGTTCACTTCGAAGATCAGCTGGCTTCCGTGAAGAAGTGCGGCCACATGGGCGGCAAGGTGCTGGTACCGACACGCGAAGCTGTAGAAAAGCTCAACGCGGCCCGTCTGGCCGCTGACGTTTCGGGCACGCCGACCATTCTCATCGCGCGTACCGATGCAGAAGCCGCTGACCTGCTGACCTCGGACGTGGATGAACTCGACAGGCCATTCTGCACCGGCGAGCGCACGGTCGAGGGCTTCTTCAAGACCCGTCCGGGTGCTGATCAGGCGATCGCTCGCGGCCTCGCCTATGCGCCTTACGCGGATCTGGTCTGGTGCGAGACCGGCAAGCCCGACCTCGCCTTTGCGAAGAAATTCGCCGAAGCCATCCATGCCAAGTACCCCGGCAAAATGCTGTCGTATAACTGCTCGCCGTCGTTCAACTGGAAGAAAAATCTCGACGACGCGACCATCGCCAAGTTCCAGAAAGAGCTGGGCGCGATGGGCTACAAGTTCCAGTTCATTACGCTGGCGGGCTTCCATGCGCTGAACTACTCGATGTTCAACCTCGCCTACGGCTACGCCCGCAACCAGATGACGGCCTTCGTCGAGCTGCAGGAATCCGAATTCGCCGCCGCAGAGAAGGGCTTCACTGCGGTCAAGCACCAGCGCGAGGTCGGCACCGGCTACTTCGATGCCGTGACCCAGGCGATCCAGCAGGGCCAGTCGTCGACGACAGCACTGCACGGCTCCACGGAAGACGAGCAGTTCTTCGACAAGAAGGTCGCGTAACTGCGCTTCGTGCATCGACAAAGCAAGTCATCGCAGGGCAGAGGAGACGCTGTCCCAAAAAGAGAGAGGCCGCGCCCCACAAGGGCGCGGCTTTTTCATTGGGGCTGTGATGAGTCTGTCAATTCAGCCAGAGATCACAGGAAGGGCTGTTTCAATACGGAAGACGCGGGTGCGGCGCGACATCGCAGGAGGTGCTGTCGACGGCTCAGTTCGCCACCATGGCGACCTGTGCAGGTGCTGGCCAGACGAGCTGATCGTTCACTGCAAAGAGCTGGCAGCTGTCCTTCGCATGCTTCTGGCACTGCGCCAGCGCGGCCTCGGCGGGATCATCGCCGTCCTCGGCCCAGCCCCAGGCGCCCGACGGTGACATCGCAAACGCCCGGGGAAAGGCTTGCGACAGGAATTTCTGATAACCCGCTTGTCCGGACGCTGAAAGTTTCGCCACCGCTTCCGGCTGGCTGGTGAGCTGCGCCGACATTGCGACGGCGGTGGTGACGGTAGTGCTGGCGGTGGTGCTGCCGACCGGCATGCCCACTTTGCGCAGGAAACGCTCGGTTGCCGGCCACCAGAGTGCCACGCTGTGATGGCTCATCGCGAGGCGATGCGCATCCTGACGGAAGCTGCCGACATTGATCAGTTCGGCCTTGCCACCGCCGCCCGTGTAGGCTTGCTGAAGGCGTTCCGCGAGGCGGATGTCGAACAGGCTGTCGTTCTCGCCGTAGAACCACAGGCTGGGCAGGCGGCTTTTCACTCCATAGTAGGTGACGGCCTGCTCGAGACGCGCCTTCCAGTCGCAGCCAGCTTCTTTGACCATGACGCCACCGGCAAAATTGATCAGGCCCTTCACGCCCGGCAGGGGCTCGGTGCCCAGCGCCAGCACGGCCAGGCCGCCAAATGACTGACCACCCACCACGATATGCTGTGCGTCGACCCAGGGCTGAGTACGCAGCGCGTTCAGCACGGCCTGAATGTCACTGGCTTGCAGCAGACCCGTTTCCAGAATATTGCAGCCACCGGTGCGGAAGCTGCCGCCGGACTTCGCGAAACCCTGGCGCATCGGGATCACGACTGCATAACCGCGCTGGACGAACTCGCGGCTCAGCGCCAGATAGCGGGCGCGGGTCTGCTGCGCGGGCAGCCCGAATTCCTTCCCGTGATTCATGACCAGCAGGGGAAACGGTCCCTGGCCCTCAGGCTTGAAGACGGTGGTCTCTAGCGTCACGGGCCCTTGGGCGGTGCTGACATTGAGCTGCAGGACCTCTTCTTTGAGCGATGAAGGAATTCCCTGCGCGGCACACCAAGGGGCAATTGCCATCAGCGCAGCGGTGATGAAGGCTGCGGTTCCTTGGATAAGTTTTGCTGTGGAAAACATCGCTGTCGGGGGGCATTTGCTTCAGTTGGTGTGAAGCAAGTTTCCCGCTCAGCGCGTTTCACGAATATCCGTGAAGAGTGTTATTTCTGGAGGGTAATAGCAGTAGGGGGGACTACTGCTTCCAGTTCCTGTGTGTAGTCCGTTGGCGGCAGGTGGTACTGGCCGCAGGTGTTAGGGGAGCATCGTTCTAAAGGAGTAGACAGCCAGCCCGCGCCAGAGAGGGCGCGGTGGCGGGGGGGCATCAGGTGATGGGCGAACGAGCGTGGTGGCCAGGGTTCAGCCCGCCGGCTGCAGGCCGGCGGATGAGGCGAACAACGCCACCTGCAAGCGTGAGCTCAGTTCCAGCTTTTTGAATATGTGCTGAACATGGATTTTCACCGTGGTCTCGGCAATATCCAGCTCACGCGCAATGAGCTTGTTGCTGAGCCCTTTGGCGATCAATTGCACGATCTCGCGCTCGCGCGGCGACAGGCGCTCGGCGAGGCGTGCGGGGTCGTTCTGATCACCGGACGGCGCGTCCTGATGCCGCAGCGAGGCGACCAGCTTGCTCATCATCTGCGGGCTGATCACCGACTCGCCCGCCATTACGCGCGAAAGCGTTTCTGACAGCTGCTCGGAATCGGAGGTCTTCAGCAAATAGCCGTCGGCCCCTGATTTGAGCGCCTTGGCCAGATCCTCTTCATCATCGCTGACGGTCAGCATCACCACCTTGACCTCAGGGTCGAGTTCCTTGAAGGAGGCGATTGCATCGACGCCGCGCACACCGGGCAAATGATTGTCGAGCAGGATGAGTTCAACCGGCGTTGACTGTGCCAGCTGTAGTGCCTCGCTCACATCGCCGGCCTCGCAGGCAACGTGAAACTGCTGGTCGTAAGAGAGAAGGCTGACCAGCCCTCGCCGGAACAGCGGATGATCATCGACGACCATCAGTCTTGATTTTTCAGTCATGTTTTATGCGTAGCGAGTGTCAGGGCGTCATCTGCGGGGGCAAGAGCCGCCTTCGGTGCCGGGGCGTGGGCTCCGGTCGGCACTGGCGGCACCGGGCGCACGGTGCTGTTCAAGGGCACCTTCAGCGTCACTGTCGTGCCGGATCCCTCAACCGATTCAAGCGAGAGCGTCGCGCCCATCATATCGGCACGTTCGCGCATGATAGTCAAACCGACATTGAAGAGCGACCTGTCAGCGCTCGTATCAAATCCTTTGCCATTATCTCGCACGACGAGACGCCAGATCTGCCCCCGGACCAGCTCAATGTCGACGCGGCTGGCCTGAGCGTGCTTGCGAATATTCGACAGCGCCTCCTGAAGCACATTCAGCACCTGAACCTGCACATCAGGCGCAAGCTCGGGGCTGGCGCCGCTCGATTCAAAATGCGCCGTCAGCCCGGACTGATTCTGGAATTTCTGAAGTGTCTCCCTGATGGCCGTCTCGATCTCGCCCGAGTCGGTGCGGGTACGGAAATGCACCAGCAGTTCGCGCACATCGGCGATGCTGTTGGCCAGTCCTGCATCGAGCTCGGCAAGCACGAAGGTGGCCATATCCTGATCGTTTTTGTCGATGGCTTTGCGCAGCAGGTGAATCTGAATCTTCAGAAAGCCCAGCGACTGAGCGATCGAATCATGCAGTTCACGAGCGATAAAGTGACGCTCAGCAGAGGCCGCCGATTCCCGGTCCAGCGCACGCGCACGATGATTTTCCAGCGTGATGGTCAAGTGACGCGTCACCGCACTGATCAATTCCTTTCGATCGTCGTCGAGCTCGACGTCGTGCTGATAGTACACCGCGATCTCCGCCATCAATCGCTGCTGGGCGCGTATCGGGAGGTACACAAGACTCCGTAGTCCTGCGCGACGGCATGGCTGCAGGGCCTCGGGAGTGTGGTTATCCAGCAGCAGGCGCTGAGCCGGCGCATCGTTCATTTGCAAAGCCAGCGCCTGTGCGCCCGTGGCAAGTATCTGCTCATCGGCGGCAAACACGCCGGCAGGCGCTTTCGTCAACACCGTAAAGGCGGTTTCACCCTGACCGCACAGTCGTAGCGCGATGGCATCGGCACCCAGGAGGTCGCGTACGTGGGCTTTGACTCCGCCGGATAAATTTTCAGGGGTGGCATCTGCAAGAAAATTGCTGAACTCATACAAGGCCTTCAGGCGATCTCTGCGATGTTTCAGCTCCCGCATCCGAGAGAGCACTAGCCGCGAGAGCACGATCAGCAAGCCGCCGGCCGCTGTCAGCATCACGATCTGGCGGACATCGCCTGCATTGCCCGCCGCCGCGCTGAACAGGAAGGCAAAGACAAAGGCGAGTAGTGCCGGAGCCAGCCAGGCCAGGCGAATTCCTTTAGCAGGGTGTCTGTTTGAGCGAGACGACGTCACGGGGCGCGCTCCTCAGGACGCGTTGGGGGGTAGCACGGGCAGGTGAAAAACAGCAAGTGTTGTTACTCTAGGGAAATGCTTATAAAAAACAATAACTAGTTCGCGCTAGATCGGCATAGTTCTAAAGAACGATGGGTTGCCGGATTGATACTTGGATAAGCAACTGTCGGTCGTTCGGGATCTCAGCTCATTCAGCGACGACCTGAGCTCTCAACATGCTGATTTTGTTCATGATTGTCATGACGTCGGCGGTTTCGAGCTGCGCTTCCCTCAGTGACCGCTCAAACAGGGAGGCCACCAGATCAAAATCTCCCTTTGAGACGCGGAGGTTCCGGTGAGCGTCGGCGATGTCGCGGCCGGTATACGCTGAGGCCTCTTCGCCCATCGCAACCGAGACAAAAGCAATCTGATGCTCGATCAGACGCTCCAGAGGCACCCCGGAAAAATAACCGCGAAGTTGCGACTGCGCCATTACTTGCTTGTAGAAAGACTTGACGATGGTCGAGACGGCCGGGGTGCGACCGTATTTTTCAAACAGGATCTGAGTCATGGAAATAACCGTAAAGCCATCAGGGTTGCCTTCTGAAATGTGAATTCGGCCGAGTCCGCTCGGATCGACCCTATTGTGGGCTAATTCGAAAACACTTGCTTGAGGGAATTATTTTGCATGCGCTGGTGCGGTGTCTCGGTATCAGCACGCGTGCGCCTGCCTCTCTCCAGCCTCATTGAGGCACGAGCCCGTTATTCCTGAGGTGCTTCAGGCAGGCTGATAAAATCGGGGTCTTCCTCTCGCTCACCCGCAGCATCCATCTTCAGGCCTCCACTCCATGTTCAGTTATCGTCACGGCTTCCACGCAGGTAATCACGCGGATGTGCTCAAGCACATGGTGCTGGTGCAGTTGCTCGCTTA
>JACCDH011188261.1_pt1 | contig 27968 bp, 31 predicted proteins | sample 7442481 | NCBI WGS metagenome assembly JACCDH01 (sample SAMN15323433, study PRJNA562643) | freshwater metagenome | isolation source: river surface water | place: USA:Blue River Watershed | collected 2017-08-15 | reverse complement strand
GAATTTATTGTAGACGAAAGAGTTGTTTGGACTTCTTTATCAAGAAATAAAAATGCTGTTCATATCTTGAAAGAAAATATAGATAAAGTTAAATGGAATGATTTAACAAACAATGAAAATCCAGATGCAATTGCATTATTTTATAATAATTTAGATGAATTAGACGAGTTTTATGGCATTTCTAATTTATGTTTAAATCCAAATTCAGTGCCATTTTTAGAAAAGAATTTAAACATCATTCGTTGGAATTATTTATCTTCAAATCCAAATGCTATTGGTTTGATAGAAAAGAATTTAAACAAAGTTGATTGGGTTATGTTATCTTCAAATCCAAATGCAATTCATATTTTAGAACAAAATTTAGATAAAGTAAATTGGATTAATTTATGTATGAATCCAAATGCAATTCAAATTTTAGAGAGAAATATAGATAAAATTCACTGGAATTATATAGGTCACAATGTAAATGCTACAAGGCTTATAGAAGACAATCTAGACAAATGGCGTTCATATTGTTCAAAGCTTCATTGTTATAGTTATTATGAAGATGATTATTTGTATGAATGGTATGAATTAACACTCAATCCAAATGCAATTGAAATTCTAGAAAGAAATCCAGAACTAATTCATTGGAAAGAATTATCTAAAAACCCAAATGCTATTCGCATTTTAGAACAAAATATAGACAAAATTGATTGGCAAGATTTGTCATCAAATCCAAATGCTATTCGTATTTTAGAACAAAATTTAGATAGAGTTTATTGGTTTGAGTTATCGATGAATCCAAATGCAATTCACATTTTAGAACAGAATTTAGACTACATATGCTTTGATGGTTTGTCTTCAAATCCAAATGCAATTCATATTTTAGAACAACATTTAGATGAAGTCAATTGGTATTATTTGTCTAGAAACCCAAATGCAATTCACTTATTAGCAAAGTTAGATACTAACAAAATGAAAAACTCGATGAAAAAATTTGCTGAGGAATTAGTTGCGTATGTATTTAATCCACTGCGTTTAAATCGCATTTCGACTAGGTTAGGAATAGATTTGGATGATTTGTTAGATACATTTTAAGACATAGAAAACGACATAATTACATTAAGTAAAAAATTGAATTGCTTTTTTTAATTGCATCATTTCATAAAATATATCAATACCATCAAAAATGATTATGAATAAAAGAGTGGGTTCTGAAATAGTAACATTTCTTCATTGTCCAAAGGTAGGATTTAATAAGAAGATGATTGGCAAACCATCATTTATTCTGAATAACAACTTAATAGACTGGGATGGATTATCTTTAAATGAAAATGCTATTTCTATTTTGGAACAACATGAAAAAAAAATAGACTTTGGTTATTTGTCAAAGAATAAAAATGCTATTCATATATTAAGAAAAAACATTAATAATAAAAATATAGATTGGTGTTTCTTATCATCAAACCCAAATGCGATTGAATTGATGGAAGAAAACTTTGATAAAATTGAATGGGATGCATTTTGTCAAAATCCAAATGCTGTTAGACTTCTTGAAGAAAATATAGAGAAAATTCATTGGGATATGTTGTCTTCAAACGAAAATGCTATTGAGCTTCTCGAAAAGAATTTAGATAAAATTGATTGGGATATTTTATCTTCAAACCCAAATGCTATTCATATTTTAGAAAAAAATTTAGATAAAGTAAATTGGAAAGAATTATCATTTAATCCAAATGCCATTCATATTTTAGAAAAGAATTTAGATAAAGTAATTTGGATTTCATTATCTTCAAACCCAAATGCTATTCATATTTTAGAAAAGAATTTAGATAAAGTTAATTGGGCGAATTTGTCTTCAAATCCAAATGCTATTAAAATCCTAGAAAATAATTTATCAAAAGTTCGTTGGGATTGGTTATCGTCAAATCCAAATGCTATTCATATTTTAGAGAAAAATTTATACAAAGTTTCAGAATGTTCATTTAATATATCTAGCAATGAAAACGCGATTAATATTGTATCAAAATTAAATAAAAAAGCGATGAAAGAAAATATGTTGGAATTTACAGATGAATTAATCACTTATGTATTTTATCCAGATAGACTTGCTAATATATCAAAACTATATAACTGTGAATTCAATAAATTAGTTGAAATGTACTAACAAATAAATAAGACATAGAAATCGACATAATTATAAAAAATTGCATTAATTGTCTTTTTTGTTAGTTTAATTAAAAACAAAGACCAAATGATTGGAGAGCCAGAATTTATTGTAAACATAAAAGTTGTTTGGAGTTCTTTGTCAAGAAATAAAAATGCCATTGACATTTTACATAAAAATATGGATAAAATAAATTTACTTGATTTATGTGAAAATCCAAATGCTCTTCATATTTTAAAAAAAAATATATTTGAATCAAACCATAGTAAATATTATTGGGAAAAATTATGTAGAAATGAAAATAAAGAAATAATTCATATTTTGGAACAAAATTTAGATAAGATTAATTGGTTTTGGTTGACAAAAAACAAAAATGCAATTCATATTTTAGAAAAGAATTTAGACAAAGTTGATTGGTGGTTGTTATCACAAAACTCAAATGCCATTCACATTTTAGAAAACAATTTAGACAAATTAAATTGTGTTCCTTTATCTATAAACACTAATGCTATTCACATTTTAGAAAACAATTTGTATAAAGTAAATTGGGATTGGTTGTCTGAAAACCCTAATGCTATTCACATTTTAGAAAAGAATTTAGACAAAGTTAATTGGCAAATGTTATGTAAAAATCCGAATGCTGTTCACATTTTAGAAAAGAATTTAGACAAAGTCAATTGGTGGTATTTATCTTCAAATCCTAATGCAATTCATTTATTAGAGAAAAATATAGAAAAGATTAAATATAAAAATGAAGAATTTATACCCTCATCTGATGTAAATTTACTTAGTTGGGAAACATATGAGTCTCGTTGTCATTGGTATAATTTGTCTAAAAACCCAAATGCTATTCACTTATTAGCAAAGTTAGATACTAACAAAATGAAGAATAATATTAAAGCATTTGCTGAGGAATTAGTTGCGTATGTATTTCATCCACTGCGTTTAAATCGCATTTCGACTAGGTTAGGAATAGATTTGGATGAAGTGTTAGATATGTATTAGAATTTGATTTAATTCAATAAAAAAAGCCAAAAGGCTTACAATATTTAATTTAATTTACAAAGAAATTTCTTGAAACAAATCACCTAAACCGTTAACTTTTGTTTCATCAATTAATTCACTTAATATATAAGTTCTACTTTCTGAGTCAGATACACATCTACAATAAGGCACCCGTTGCTTGGTATAAATGATGTTTCCATCCAAAGTCATGATGCCGTTCAAGTTTTTGCCTTTTGAACGAAGCAATAAATTCCAAGTTCCTTCTTCTTCCATTTCACATTCTTCAAAAACCTTTTTTACCCTCCTATCTTTTGGCCCATCATAACATATTTCTTTACAAACTGGATCCCATGAGCCCACATACTTACCATCTTCTGAATACAAACAATAAAACATTGAAAGATAGTATTTTTTACCTGACAATAAACAAGGTCGAAGTAAAACGACACTAACGTTCTTAAATGCTGGACTGTTGCGTGAAGAAGACATGTTGATGGCTTATGGTTGGTTGAATAATGCTACTCACATGTCATGAAAAATAAATTTCAATTTTTTTTGAAAACTTATACAAAATTAACGAAACTAAAAAAATACTAGAAATGAGTGTAATTATGTCAAAAACTATCCGTTAAATAAAAAATTGAAACAATGCATTTATTTTTGTTAGTTTAATCAAAAAGAAAGACAATAAATGATTGGTAAACCAGAATTTATTATAGATGACAGAGTTCCTTGGATGGTGTTAAATGAAAACCCAAATGCTGTTCATATTTTAGAAACTAACCCAGAAACATTATGTTACTTCTTTTTATCTAAAAATCCAAATGCCATTTATATTTTAAAAAATAACTCATCGAAAATCAATTGGTGGTTTTTGTCTGCTAATCCAGGTGCTGTTAAGTTACTAGAAAAGAATTTAAACAACATTTCTTGGTGTAAGTTGTCTGCTAATCAATGTGCTATTCATTTATTAGAACAAAACTTAGATAAAGTGAATTGGTTTTGGTTATCATCAAATCCAAATGCTATTCATTTATTAGAACAAAACTTAGATAAGGTTTATTGGGATGCTTTATCATCAAATCCAAATGCTATTCATTTATTAGAACAAAACTTAGATAAGGTTTATTGGGATGCTTTATCATTAAATCCAAATGCTATTCATTTATTAGAACAAAACTTAGATAAGGTTGATTGGGATTGTTTGTCTTCAAATCCGAATGCTATTAGATTGTTAGAAAAGAATTTAGATAAGGTGAATTGGAGTCATTTATCTGAAAACCCAAATGCTATTGGATTGTTAGAAAAGAATTTGGATAAAGTGGATTGGAGTCATTTATCTGAAAACCCAAATGCTATCAGTCTTCTAGAAAATAATTTAAATAGAGTTAATTGGGTGAAATTGTCAAAAAACCCAAATGCCATTCATTTGTTAGCTCAACTAGATACTAACAAAATGAAAGAGAATATGAAATCATTTGCGGAAGAGTTAGTTTCATATGTGTTTCATCCAGTGCGTTTGAATCGCATTTCAGAGAGGCTAGATATAGATTTGGAAGATTTGTTGGATACATTTTAAGGCATAGAAATCAGTGATATTGTTTCACACAAAAAAAATTGAATTACTTTTGTATGTAAATGATTCATTATAAATCCGTCAAATTTCTAGGAAAAATGTTCGCATACAATAAAGTAACAGTGAGAATTGGTCCTTTACTTCCACACATCACTGATGTGATTGTCAAGAGGGCTTTTTATGAGAATGACATTGGTACAGTTGAAGATGTTGTATTTAAATTTCCAAAAGAGGGAGATAGCATCACTGATTGGTTTTCTGACAAACCTACAGCAATAGTGACATTCGCAACTCTGACTGGTAGTGATAGATGTCAGAAATTATTTGATGATATAAATGAAGCAACAGGTAATAAAAATGCTAGATTTTACTACAACACGCGTAATTATTGGCATGTAAAGATGGCACCACAGTCTGAACAAGGAAAAATAGGAAATATAAATATTTATGATAAAACCAAGGAAGAATTGGCACAAATAATTAGAACAACATTGTTTCAGTTGGAGATGAGTGAGATGAAAAATAAAAAATTAGATGAAGACTTCAAGGCACTTGACAAAAAATATACACAACAAAATATGATGTTTGTTGATTTAAATATGCAGTTGGATGATAAAAATATTGAAATCAATTCGTTGACAAATCAAAAAGGTGAATTGGAACATGAAGTGAATGAATTGAAAGATGAAATCGAATATTTGAATGAACGTTTGGAAGATGAAAAAAGTATTTTAAAAATGATACATGACCAAGTGTATGAAGTGTCTCGTAGTTTTTGTAGAATTGACAAAAAAGAAGCTGAACATGAATTGAATGTATTACAAAATATGGTTGGTAGAGATTAAATAGTTTAAGTTGATGTAGTTTTGTACATTATATTTGTAATTTGTAATAATTTAAATATTTTTTATTACAAATTGAATTCAGGTATACTATAATTTTCTCCATTTTTAACATATTTTGCTATAATTTTAGGGTTCATATTTCCTTTCATGATGTCTTCGACTTGATATACATTATTGTTGTTGTCAATATAATAAATAATTCCTTGAATATCTTGTCCCCAAATTTCTATTTTTTGTCCTTGTGGTTTAATCTCTTCTTTGAAATCACATATTCCATGAGGTGTTCCTTTTAAATGTGTTCCACAATATTCAGAATTTTCATCTTTGCGTCGACGTGTACATTGTTCTCCATTTGCTCTTTTAGCACAACATCTGTCTGATAAGTGAACCGCATTTTTAACGCGTTTTCTTTTCATAAAGTCTTCCTTAGTAAGACAAAATCGTTCATAATCATAAATAAATTGCAATAATACGGACACTTTTTCATCACCAGTTAATTCTAATTCGGTAGTTTTTTTTTTAATTCCTTCTTTAAAATCAGAAATATAGTTTTCTATTTTTTTGTTAATACGGCGTTCCATTTTGTCTTTATATTAGTTTAATGTAAAAATATATTTATTTCAATTTTTTATATTATTTAAAAAACAACTTAAAGGAATAACTTGAAAACTATGTTTATTTCTTCTTGTTTCTCTTCTTTCTCTTTTTCTTGACTACATTTGTTAGTTCATCATGCCTCAAAGTTATGTTATTTTCTTCAATTGTTTCTTTCTCTTCAATAATTTCTTTGTCAATTGTCATCTCACTTGTCTCTGAAAATTTAGGACTTGGTTGATGTGTTACTTCTTCGCATTGTTTGCTTATTTCTATGAATATTTCTTCTGCTGTTTTTGATGCGAATGCTGGTGGAATTTGTAATTTTAAATCATGATTAATAGTCATGTTGTTAGTTAATTCATTTTTACAATTATCGTTGTTAGTAGTATCGTTGTTAGAAGAACCATTTTTAGGAGATTCTTTGTTAGAACTATTTTTAGGAGATTCAATTGATTTTAATAATTCACTTGGTTTGACATTTATATCTTCTGACATTTTCAATGATTTAAGTCCATTCATTATTTTATTGACATTTTTTTTAAACAAAGACCTCATTTTGCTTCCCGTTGAAATGGGATTGATTTCATTAATAACTGAATTTTCAACATTATGAATTTCATCAAATGAAGGTGCAATAGTCTCTGATGTACTTGTATCACTACTGTCGTCAAATGTGCGTTTGATTTCTTTTATTAAGTTTTTATCAATATTGTCTCCTTCATAGTCATGTATTAATTCTTTCTTTTTATTTTCACTTGATTCGTGACTATCATCAAATTTAATGTCATGTGTAACTTGATTATACATCAAATTCATTTTCATAGCAAATCTCTGTAAATATTTTGTATGTAAATTATGAAAAAACTCAATATAAGACATAAATAACCCTCCTTTTTCTTTTGTCATCAATATATTATAATTAAATGTGGTAACAAAGTTGTTTATATTTAATCCTATTTCTTGTTTTCGTTGATGGTGTTGAAGTTCCATTTGTTTATTAATTATAAATTGATTTATTCCATACAACAATAAAATAATATTTTCATGTATTTCTTGTATCATTTCGAATTTGTATTGTTTGTAAGGTTCCAAATCTTTATATACAGGAAAATTGTTAGTTATTTTAACCATTTCAAGCGTTTTTTTGTCAGTTATATTTTCTTTTACATATTCTGCGATAATTCTGTATAATTTGTAATATTCACAATACATTCGATTATTAATAGCCAAGAATAAACGTTTCATATCAGCATATTCAATGTCTATGAGTTTGCTTTGAAATTGAAATGAATCAAGTCCAAATACAAAAAGATTTTGTTTATTGTTATTGACGAATTCAGCATATGTTTTTTTTAATTTAGTTAAATGATGTTCAAGAATTTGAAAAACATTGGTTACATTCATTCGAATGTCTTTTATGGTTGAAAAGTTCTTTTTTAACTGTTCCAAGTTCAATTCCATATACAATATACTAACAAATAAAAATATAATAAAATATATTGATAAAATATGAACGCGGAAGAAAACAATTTACAAGTTAGTACCGCCGAATGGACAACTGAACATGAGCAAATACTAATAGAATGGGGTGACAAAGCAATGTGTTATAGATGGTTACATGCGCGTTCAAATGCGATGTATAGTGAATTAAATGCGTGGTATACAATTCCAGTGATAGTAATATCAACATTGACAGGTACTGCTAATTTTGCCCAAGAAAGAGTTCCAATTAAGTATCAAAATTTATTTGTTATGGTGGTAGGTGGTTTTAATATTTTAGCTGGAATAATTACAACAGTCCAGCAATTTTTGAAAATAACGCAGTTGAATGAAGCACACAGAGTTTCAGGAATAGCCTGGGATAAGTTTTATAGAAACATTAAGATAGAATTAGCAAAGCATCCAGATGAAAGAATGAATGTTGTTCAAATGATAAAACTATGTAAAGAAGAATTTGATAGATTGATGGAGACAAGTCCGATAATTCCTGATAAAATAATTAATATGTTTAAAAAAGAATTTAAAGAAATTGATAATGAAGATTTTCCTAAAATCATAAAGCCTGAAATATGTGATGTATTGATTTCAACTGAGTTGTCAAGAAATCCATGGTCATCAGATGAAAATAAAACAAAAAAAATGGCTCAACTTATGAATAAAGAAAAGCAAAATATGGAAATAGTTCTTAATTTCCAAAAGACGTTTTATGATATTAATAATAGAGAACCACTTGAAAGCGAAATATACGATAATCTTAAAGATAAAATAGATACAAGTGTGATAACAAAAACATTAGAAACCATAAAAAAAAGCAACAAGCAAGTGATACAACAAGGTCAAAATGACGAAAATGTATGAATTAGCGAATTAGTAAATTGTGTAAATATGAATTAGTGAATTGTGTAAATATGAATTAGTGAATTGTGTAAATATGAATTAGTGAATTGTGTAAATATGAATTAGTGAATTGTGTAAATATGAATTAGTAAATTGTGTAAATATGAATTAGTGAATTGTGTAAATATGAATTAGTGAATTCATTAATTCATCTCCGTATCACAAAAATAGAAATCAATAAAAAAGCATAAAATGCTATATACGAACCATACATATTGATTCCTATTCCATAAAAATCCAATACCTTTGTCACTCCATAAACTAACAAAACAAATATTCCTAATGTTGTAATAATTATATTCGAAGACATTATATAATTATTATAGAAATAAATAACTTATTTTACTTATGATATTAACACACCATTTCCTGTTCTATGATAAGACAAACAAATAAAACTATTTCTCTGTTTTACTAATACATCTGGTTTATTCAGACAATCATTATGATTAAAATGAATTATTATACAATTCTGTCTATACTTATTGTTTATATCATCATCTGTCAATGATAATTCATTGTTTTTCTCAAAATACAATTCACCATCACAATCTAATGCATATCTATTTATTCCTTCTATTGTGTCACATTCATTGTTTTCACATTCATTGTTTTCATATTCATTTTTGTGTTTCAAAATAATTGATGTGTAATTTAAATTAAAAAAATAATATTTACCACAATTCTTTGACAATTGTTGACTAATATTTCCAAAAACAGAACTGAATTTTACATCTCGCATTTTTCCACCTGTATAAACTGAAATTGGTAAATTATATGTATCACTATTTGATTTTTTTATTTTACCTATCTCTGGCCATTCAACAAACAAATTAACAACTTCATCAGAAACACACATTGAAAACAATTCTTGCGCATTCATAATTTCTGTAGTCAAAAGAAACCAAATAGGGCTACTTTCAAATATCAATTGTCCACAAATATCAATCCCTGTTATGTCAATTATCGCATATACTGTTGAATTATCCGGACCAATAATTGTTCCTTTATACATATTCTCAGAAATAACAAAACTGTCTGTCATAAATTTTGACAAAGATAATTTTGTATATTTTAATGCCTCTCGTTTAATATTCTCTTTTTCTACATCATCATCAGAATAAATAAAATGAATTAATGGAAAATTTAATTCAGACGAACCTTTTGATTTTTCTAACATAAATTGAATAAATGGACTTGTGCATCTTTTTTCAACATGATAACAAATCAAATAAACGCCTCCATAATTTACATTGTTTTCATATATCTTAAAATTATCAATCAACTCTTCAATTAATGGTTTATCCATATAATATAAATAACTTGAAACTGTTTATATTATTTTATTTATTTATTTTTCGTTTTATTTCGTCTTTAACAACTTCAACTCTATTATCTAAAACTTGTTTTGTAATTTCTTTTGCTAATTCTGGATTGTCTTTATAATAATTTTCTAACTGCTGTAATAAAAACTTTCCTGATATAGTTTTCTTTGTTTTCTTTTGTTTATAAACTAATGCACCATCATTCATATCAAAACAATCAATTGAATTACTCTTCATTACGCCTACAAGAGTTTCAGTTATTTCTTTCTTTTTGTTAGTTTTATTCTTAATATCTGTTTTTAATTTTGTTATTTCAGCATCAATCTTAATCCATTCTTTTATATTTGATATTAATTCATCTTTTGTTTTAACTTTTGACTTAACTTTATTATCAGAACTGGTAACTGATGAAGTTTCATTGTCTGAAATTTCATTTTGATTTTGATTTTGATTTTGATTTTGATTTTGACTTTCGTCCATTATTCTATATTTTATATTAATTTTAAGTAATAATTATAAATTAATTACTTTGTTTTCAAATGTTTTCCACAAAATTCATCATTATTGCTAGCCACTTTGCAATTACAATTATGTCCTTTTCTAGGTCCTGATTTAATAATCGCAATACATAATTTTGCTTCGTTGGCTGTTCCAGATTTGGGTGGTATAGCTGTTCCAGATTTGGGCTGACATTTATATTTATGTAATTCCTCAAAATAATGTTCAGTACAATATGATAAATCTGTGTCTTTAATAAAATCAACCAACTTACTTTTACATAATTCGCCATCTTCTCCTACAACTTTACAACAATTACCATACTTAAAAACATGTTTGTAAAAAGAATAAGTCGAATTTTTATCGAAAAAAGGACTATATGATTCATCAATCTTTTTTGAAGGAAACAAAGGATTTATCAACACTAAATTATCATCCAATGACTTATCTAATGTATTCACTCCATACTTAAACGGCAAATTCAACTCTTTAATATATGGCAAAATATCATACTGCATATTTCTACAATATGGGCATTTAATAAAATAATCATATCCCTTTTGTTTAAATTTATTTCTTTCACTTTTTGACAATGACAAATAATCATATGTTTTAAATACATATTTTTGCTTACATATTTCTTTAAACAACGCATTGTAATTAAACATATGTGAACATTCTAACAACACACTGTGTTGACTCAATGGTTCACCACTTATCTTACATAAATTCAAATCATCATTTTTATTATCACAATCAGAATCATAATCAAGCATTTTATACAACTCTTCATGAAAATCTATATTGTTTTCAACATTATACTTCGCCATTTAGGTTTATTTTAAAGAATATCTTTAAATTTATTTTGTATATTACTAATATATAAATATGTCACCTAGTTATTGGGGTCCACCAACCTGGAAATTTGCGCATACCATGGCTGCTAAAATAAAAGATGAAAGTTTTCCTATCATAGGTCAGCAACTTATATCTATATTAATTCAAATATGTAATCATTTACCTTGCCCAGAATGTGCTCAACATGCACGCGAATTTTGGAAAAAAGTAAAAGTCGAAAATATTGCTAACAAAACCGATTTAATTAACCTGTTATTTGTATTTCATAATATGGTTAACAAACGCAAAAAAACACCTCCATTTAAATACGAAAATATTAAATATTATGACACATGTAGAGTTGTTGAAACATTTAATATATTTGCTAGAAATTTTAACACTCATGGAAATATGAATTTAATCAATGAATCATTTCATAGAAACAGAATGTTAACATCTGTAAGACTATGGTTAATGAACAATATATCTCATTTTAACTAACAAATTTATATATTTTATTAAATCATAATTCAATTACATGTATTTTTAAATTATAATTTTAAATTATAATTTAATTTTGTTAGTTTGTTTAGTTTATTGATGAACTAAGAAGTTCACCGTTACGATAAACCGAGCATCGATACTGTTGTTTTGAAGGCATTGAACACACTTCTTTGTTTGAATTTATTTCATTAATATATAAATATGATTTCAAAGATGTTCCATACATTATCACACCTGATATCAATGCGCCTAAAAACAACCCGCTTAACACATTTGATATTACTGATGTTGAGAAAAATGCTGGAATGCACATCAATGATTTTTTAATAAACAAGTCTAACATTATGTATGCTACAAAAAAAGCAAGAACACCATAATTAATAGCATTTATATTTTTCTGTGTAGAAATCATAATCATTGGCATCAAAAAGTACATTAAAGTAAATGTCAATATGTATGTACTATATGTTACATCTTTTGGGATAAATAATTCGGTTAAACCAGTTGTACATATTTCTGGAATTTGAATTTCATTTGTTGTACCTAAACCTTTAAAAAATATAATTCGAATAAAGGTTATCAAAAATATCCATACAAAAAACACAAAAGCCTTTTCAACTGTTGTTGTAAACATTGAAAACACAATGATACTAACACAAATTATTATTGGAGAATAAAATGACAACGAGTTAAATATATTCATTGTATTATTGACAAGTGCATTTCCCATTTCTTTTGGTTGTGGCATATATTATTTTATTATATTAAAAAAAATAAAAAACTTACATTAAATTTACATTTGCATCAAATAATTTCTTGTTTCCATCAACGCTTTTCCTAATAAATTTTGTCCAAAAGTTGTCTTCTCTTTATTAACAGCATCAGTAGCCGTAAATCCTATTCCCCATATTTTATCAATTGGCGATGCTTCATAAAGAAACTTTGGATTTGTAGATAACAATTGTTCTTTTAAATCATTATTTTGACTAAATTTTAATATCAACCCTTTTAACATCACATTGTATCTAATTTCATTCCAAGTATCATCATTATAATTGTTAACTTGTCTTCCAAATCTTTTGATTTTAGGCGGTGATGTTTCGTGTAAAATTTTACTTAATAAACTCAAATTGTCTTTATCAAATGTTAAACATTTGTAATACATAAAATATTGTTCAGAACAGTTAAATGATATATTATTTTCAACAAATGTTGAATTATAAAAATTGCTCATAAAACCATATTTACCATTCTTTTCATAAAAGTATATTTCGTTTTCTTTCTCCATTGTCATTATTAAATTAATTCAATTAAATGCATTTTAATTCAATTTTTTTACATTTAGATAACTTTATTTGATAAATTATTTGCTAAATGATATAGATACAATTTAACAATTATAATATATAAATGGGAATTCCTAGTTATTTTTCACATATAGTCAGAATGTATCCAAGCATTATTCAAAAATATACAAAAGATATATTAAAAATCAATAATTTGTATTTAGACTGTAATTCTATTATTTATGATGTTTACAATAAACTAGAACCTCACAACTACAATTCAAATATAAATAATACAATTATTAACAGAGTTGTTTCTAAAATAGAAGAATACATATCGGTTATATCACCGAATGGAACTGTATATATCGCATTTGATGGTGTAGCGCCAGTCGCTAAAATGGAACAGCAACGTTCAAGGAGATATAAATCATGGTATCAAAATGAAATGACTAAAAGTATTTTAAAAAAGACAACTCCTGATCCTTGGAATTCAGCAGCCATTACACCAGGAACTACATTCATGCAACAATTAAACAACGAAATTAGACTTCATTTTATGAAATTAAATCATGCTGAACATAGAAATGAAAATCAAACATTTCATTCAGTTATTGTTTCTGGTTCTGACGAAGTTGGTGAAGGAGAACATAAAATATTTGAATATATTCGTTCTAGATGTCATTCAGAAGAAACAACTGCAATTTATGGTCTTGATGCTGATTTGATAATGTTATGTTTAAATCATATACCACATTGTTCAAATTTACATTTGTTTAGAGAAACACCGCATTTTGTTCAATCAATTAACAGTTCATTAGAACCAAATGAACATTATTTATTAGATATAAAAGAATTGTCTTATGCGATTGTAAAATATATGACAAATGATGCTAATTTGTCTGGTGACGAATACAATCTTAAAGTATTTGATTATGTGTTTCTTGGATTTTTATTAGGAAATGACTTTTTACCACATTTTCCAGCGTTAAATATTAGAACAGGCGGAATTGATAAAATATTAAATGTATACAAAGAAGTGATTGGCTCTAAAAGTATTTGTCTAACAGATGGAAATAAGATTTATTGGGAAAATGTAATAAAAATTATACATAAATTGGCTTTGTCTGAAGAAGAATTTATCATTAAAGAACATCTTTCTAGAAACAACAAAGAAAGACACCAAATGTCAGCCAATACACCAGAAGAAGCTCTTAAAAAATTCGAAGTGAAACCAATGTATAATCGAAATGTGGAAAAGTATATTAATCCTGTCAAACCATATTGGCAACGTCGTTATTACAGTGCATTGTTTGATATTAATAATGACGTCAATGAAGAAAAGGTAAAAGAAGTTTGTATAAATTATTTAGAAGGTCTAGAATGGAATATGAAGTATTATAACAAAGGATGTCCTGATTGGAGATGGTGTTATAAATATAATTATCCACCATTGTTGTCTGATTTAATGCATTATATTCCAATTGGTGATACAACATTTATGGAAGAAAAGACTAAAAATCCGGTGACAGAATTAGTTCAATTGTGTTATGTTTTGCCAAGAAAGTCATTAGATTTGTTGCCTGACAAGTTTAGAATGGAATTATTGAAGAAGCATGATGATTGGTATATGAATGATTGTGAATTTACATGGGCTTATTGTAAATATTTTTGGGAATCGCATGTTAATATGTGTGAAATTGACATTGTTGAATTAGAAAAATTTGTAAGAGAAAATCCACTGTAAAACAAAGTCGTTTCAAAATATAATTTAGAATAAATAAAATATATAGATATATTATATGAACTCAACTAGAAATCCTAAAAATCCACGAGACACGGATGACGACATGTCTATTCCTGATAGAAATGTAAAACCAAGAAGAGAAAGTTCAGTTTCTTCATTAATAAGCACTACATCAACCGCCAGTGCGGTGTCATTATCTGACCAATTAAAGGAACTCAGTAATAACATATCCGAAATAGCAAGTAAGGCGCAGATGGAAGGTTCAACCGAAAAAATAGAACAATTGCAAAATGAATACAATTCTATTCTTGAAAAAGCATTTAATGACGCAAAACAACAAGTTGTAGCATCAATAAAGGCAAAAGAAGAGGCTGAGAAAGAGCAAGCAAAACAAAAAGCAAAGGAAAATTTTATTGAAACAATGGAACCAATGATTACACGTATTACAGAAGAATTAAATCCAGCAGAACAAGCAAAAATGTTTCAAGTGATAGTAAATTTGACTGAAGCAAGACTTAATGATGATAAAATGTTGAAAGAATTTGAACAAGACCCTATGCAAGTGAAATTAGCAGGAGAAATGTTTTCAAGAATGTCGTCAATAATGTTTAATCATGTGATGATTCAATTTTCGACTTTGATGGCGAACATTACTGAAGCAGCGCCAGTAGTGATTGAGCAAATGACTGCGGTGATAACAGCAGGATGTATGTTATATAATTATTCTCCACTTTCAGTTCGTCAAGGGTTTGAAGGAATTCCAATGATAGGAACAATGTTTCGTATAATGAACAATGTCAATCCTCAAATGGTTGCGTTACAAAATTCATCTGCTACAGTTGTTGCTATTTATTATTTATTAAGAAACTGTGGAGTTGATATGACACCAGCAATACGTTCTCTTGGAGAAATGACAAGATTTGTGGCTGATGCATGTGTTACAGAAACAACTAAATATGTATGTGACCAAGCAAAAGTGGGTGCTGACGTTGTAAAATATGGCTCAGAAAAAGTGTATGATGTTTTATCGAATAAAATGTCTTCATTGATGGATAGTGCTCGTGCATATTTTGAAGCAGATAGTCAAGACAGTCAAATGTCAAGTGACATGTCAAGTGTTGGTTCATGGTCGTCTGGTTCTAAATCAGCAAATACAATGGCAACTTTAAAGTCAGTAATAACTTTATTAACAACTCCATTAGATAAAGGTGGAATTAACATTGAATTGGCTGACACACCATTTGTTACAGTCCAAACACGTTTCGAAGCAATTGCTAACAATGAGACATCAAATCCAACATTGATAGGAAACAACGTTTCTTCTGGTGAAGGCGAACCTTCATCACAAATATCTGATTTATCAGTAGATGAAATAGATATGGCTTGGTTTTTTGGTGATGAAAATGTTTCAAGAGGTGGTCGTAGAAGCAGACGTCGTCGTTATTACAATACACGCAAAGGTAGAAAAATGAGAACAAAAAGGTACAAAACTAGACGTGGTAAACGTAGACATAAGACGTTGAAAAGATATAGAAGACGTTAAATAAAATATGTCAAATAGTCTTTAAGTTATTTTATTTATATTAAATAATTTAAAATACTAATTACAATTTGCACACTTTGCGGACGTTTTAGACATTTATTTTCTTTCATTGAATACATAAATATAATGTCTGTTCCAAAAAAAACCATTATATCTTACTTCCAAACTCGTGACCATTTTATTCGTTTATTAGAAAAAAACCCCGGACTAGTTATTATCAAAATGGGAGCAAGTTGGTGCGGTCCTTGTAAAAGAATTAAACCTATCGTCGACGCTTTTTTTGCATCTTCACCTGACAATGTCATTTGCTGTGAAATTGATGTCGACGAATCATTTGATTTGTATTCTTATTTCAAAAGCAAACGAATGGTTAATGGAGTGCCTGTAATATTATGCTATAAAAAAGGAAACACTGGTTATATTCCTGATGACAGCATTACAGGCGCAGACCCAAATGATTTAGATGCCTTTTTCAAACGATGTGGATTACATCTTTTAGCGACACGTGTAAAGAAATAATGAGGTATACACTGACTGAAAATGCTTTGAAAATAATTATTAGTTAATTATTTTATATAAATAATAATTATTTTAATGCGTTTAAAATCGATTTAAAAAGTATGTATACACTTTATTTAGGGAAATGACTGAATACACAAATGTTTCATCCAAAATTGAAGATATTCCAGAAAATAAAACACCAGATATTAAAATTAGCAAAGAAGATATCATGCCAGAAATTACAACAACAGAAATGCGTAGAATTATAAGAGAAGAAGGAAAAATTCCTGTTAAACAACAGAAAAAGCCTGTTCCACCTTCAACTTCTGGTCAAGTTAGTTTAAAATATTCTATTATCAAACAAATTGAAAAAGAAACTCTTATCAATCAAGGCAAGAAACAAGTAGGTGCTATAATTGCATCGGGGGGGTTCCGCAAAAACAACAAACGCACACCAACTAAAAAACAATCTTGCATATCAAATAGCAAGAAAAATACAAAATATATTGGATTTACAGAAGAAGAACGTGTTTCAAATAATGCATCAATGTTGTCATATATTTCAAACAACAAACCAAGCACATCATATAAATTCGATAACCCATTCGAAAAAAATGATAATAACAATGATAAAATAACAAATGAATTGTTAAAATTGAGAACAAATGACAATGGAGAGTCATTATGTGATTTATTAAGAAAAGGCGAAAGCATTCCAGAAGAAAAATTTAAATCTATAATTAACTCATTTGTTAGTACATTTTCTGATAAAAACAATGTGTCTTGTCCTATTGATTATATTTCAAACAAACATTCTCTTTTGTTACTTAACTTTGAAGATGATACTTTTAGACCAGTATTAAAAACAAATGATAAATCAATTGATGTTATAAAATCATGGTATGAAAAATGCAATCAAATAATAGATATTGAAGAAACAGCCATTACTTTCTCAAAAACATTATCTATAAATGCATTATCTAAAATTGTAAATAAGAATTTTGAACTTTCACACAAACACATTTTTTTGAATGAATATATTCCTGAAATTCTAAAAATGGCAGAAATTGAGAGCAAAATAAATTCAATTGAAAGCAATATTAAAAAAGACGCTTCAAATAAAGAAAATGAAAATGCAACTTTATATAAAAATGTTAGTTTAGAAGAATTAAAAATCAATATTCCAGAAAATCTTATATACAACGACAGATATTTCTATAAAAAAGATAATGAAACAAAATTTATGGATGATGATGAAAGTAATTTTTCTAAAAAAACGTTTACTTCAGGATACTACGACCATACAAGTAAATCAACAGACCATGAAATAATTCATCCATCTTCTTGTTTGGAAAAAGACGATTCAAACGAGTTTCAAGATGAATCATCAAATTTTTATGGAGAATTTGACAATCTTTCGAATTCATTCCCTGCATACAACAGTACATATGACGTGTTAAGACCTTGTTTTGGAGATAACTGTGAATCTATTGAGCCTGTTGTTGAAATTAAGGAATTACCTAAAAAAGCAAGTCCTTATCAAAAATTAATTATTGTTTTATTAAATCCTATTCTATTACAGACAACTGTGTTAAATAATCCAGACAAATTTGAATTAGAAACTATGAAAAATTGTAGTGAATACGGATTTATTGAATTGTTTACAATTAACAATAATAACGAAGAATTATCTTCCTTTATTGAAAAGCAATATGATGGAACATTGTTTAATGATGTAGATGAAATCAACAATAAATTAGAAACTACATCTCAATATTTAGAGTTTATAAAAACTAAAAAAACTAATTCATCTCCATTCTCAGAAGAAGAATCATCTGTTAAAGAATATTTAACAAAATATTACGAAATTACAAATGACATTGCTATGAAAATGAAAGCATCAATGTTACATGACCACATTGTTGAGTCTGGAGTTTGTAAAATAGATAATGATAAGCTTTCGGGATTTAAAAATAGGTTGTCGCAATATCTTAAAGATTTAGGATTACAAAAGAAAAGATATAATGATGGATATTATTATTATGGAATAGCATTGAAAGAAATTAAACAAGTATCAACATCAAATGTAATTAATTTTTCAAACAGAACTATTGATGATGTAATAAATGACAGAAAAGCATTAAATAAAGAAGTAAATGTAAAACTTGGAATATGCAATCCAGGTCCAGGAACAGTTTTTCCATGGAATAATCATGAATAAACAAAAAATTATTAGTTTATAATTAACAAATTAATTATTTTCAAAATGTATACAAATGAGTTTTAATAAATGTTCTAAATCAGGAATAAAAATACATGAAACACCTCCAACAAATATTCCTAAAAAATCACAACTAAGAACCCCTGTTAGTTTCTATAAAACTACGATGGAGTCTCTTGACCTCGATATTGAACATTATTCTTTAAATGACATTTATCATTTATTTAATATAAGTGATGGAGAACTTACAGAAGAAAGTCTTAAATATGCGAAACAAATTGTCTTAAAAATGCATCCAGATAAATCTAATTTAGACTCCAAGTATTTTCTGTTTTTTTCCAAGGCATATAAATTATTATATGGTGTATACGAATTTCAAAACAAATCAACTAACAAAAAATCAAATAATGAAGATTTTTTTGATGAAAGCAATAAGAATTTATTAGACAATATGTTTGAAAAAAATAAAGAGTTTAAAGATCCCGCAAATTTCAATCAATGGTTTAATAAATCATTCGAAAAGCATCGCATTGAAAACCCAAATGAACAAGGATATGGTGACTGGCTTAAATCTAATGATGGTTTTATAAATGTTAATGAAAATGTTACCAAAGGAAATATGAACGAAATAATTGAGCAGAAAAAAAGACAAGTTCAAGCATTGACTGTTTACACAGGTGTAACAGACACAGTGGCTTCGTCATTAGGAGGTTCATTACTTGATGGTGGTAGCGACTTTTCAACAGAAGTGTATACTGATTTACGGCAAGCATACACACAAACTCTTATACCTGTTACAAATGATGATTGGGAAAAGGCTCAAAAATTCAACAATGTGAATGAATATAAGGCACATAGAGATAAAATAGATGTAACCCCAATATCAGAGAGTGAATCTAGACGCAAATTATTGTATCAAGAAAAGATGAATGAGAAACAATCGGCCGCACTTGCGTTTAAATATGCCCAAGAAGCAGAAAAGGTGAAAAAAACTCAAAACAGTTTTTGGGCGGATTTAAAACAAATAACGGGGTTCTAAATATATATTATAAAACAACTTAAAGAAAAACTAACAAATTTAATTATTTGTAAATGTTATATTTAACATGTTGTATAAGTGATAAAGAATCAGGAATTGATTTAGATTACGATTCATATCAAAAAATAAATAATATATTTTTCGATATAAAATGTCTCACAGGAATTGAATTCATACATAATCTCGATACATTTAAAATACAATTTGATGGGGGAAAATACACAAACTTTATATCAAGAATAACTAACAATCAATTTGATTTTTATATGAACCTTTCACCAAAAAATTGTGGTCAAATTGCTGAAACATTAGGAAAAATTATTAGTGAATATAATGAACATAAAGAATATGTTAATAAGTATTTCAATAAAAGTATGAAATCATGGATTCACTTGTTTTCAAATGACCCTGTGTTAAGTCCAAATGAATTAGATGCATTGTATATATTGTTATCTAATGCTTCAAAATTTAATTTATTTATAAACCCGGATTACGAATAGAAAAATAATATAAAATAATAATATATGTTGTTAACAAATTATCTTATATTATTTGCAATTATTATTTCATTAAGCATTCTTTATCAAAAGTATATTGAGAAACAATCTAAAACAGCTAATTTCGATGAATACGACGAAATTAAAAAGTATCTATTAAAAGATAAGAATTTAGATAACAGCAAAAAACCTATATTATGGATACATATTCCATATGAATACAATTCTAGGAATTGGATTAGTTTTGGCTCAAGATCTAGCGATGAACTTAATCAACCTTATTTATATTTAACTGTTAAAAGCATTATTAAAACATGTGATGAATCTTTCAAAATTGTTCTAATTGATGACGGCTCTTTTAAAAAACTTATTCCTGGTTGGGATATAAATATACAATTGTTAGCTGACCCAATGAAGTGTTATGTAAGACAATTGGCTATGGCTAAACTTATTTATTCATATGGTGGAATGAATGTTCCTATTTCATTCTTGGCATTTAGAGATTTAATTGGATTATATAACAAAGGAATTAGAAATGATTCTATGTTTGTTTGTGAAAATTATGATACAAATGTAACGTCAACTAACAAATTGTTTTATCCAAATGCACAATTCATGGGTGCTCCTAAGGAAAATCAAACTGTAAAACAATATATTGAATTTATGGAACGCACTATATCAGATGATTACACTGCTCAAAACAAATTCTTAGGAGAGTTTGACCAATGGTGTGACCGAAAAATCACAAAAGGCAAAATGATATTGATTTCAGGAACTGATGTGGGAACAAAAACAGTTAACAATGAAACTGTAACTGTTGACACATTATTAAGCGAAAATTACATTGAATTTTATCCAAAAATGTATGGAATTTGGATACCTGATAAATGCATTCTAAAGAGAAGACATTATGAATGGTTTGCTAGATTAAGTCCAGAACAAATATTTGAAAGTAATTTCATTTTAGCCAAATATATCATATTAGCTTTAGCACCAGATAGTCATATTGGCGTTGTTGAACCGATGCAAAATGAAAAGCCTGATTGGATAGGATTTTGGAAAGTTCCATTGACAAATCAAACGCTAAACATATGGGGACCAAAACCAATTGGACTTGGAAACAATATACCCATGGCAAAAAACGCCGGAAATCTGCCGTAAAATAAAAAAATTGAAAAGTTAATATAAATAAAATTTGATTTATATTACTTCAAATATGTATTCAGTTGACATTGATTTTGATTACGCTTCTAAATGTTGGAGGGAAAATAAAAAGTATAAAGGAAAAGGATATTTCGTATATATTTGTAATTATATACATTCAAATGGAAAAAGATGTAGACGCACTATTGTTTCAAGCATTATAGAAAATAAATATAAAACACAATTTGAACATTTTGGATTAATTGATTATTTTAGACATCCAAACGCACATATATTTTGTAAAAGACATTTGAATAGAAATCCATATCCATACATTTGTTAGTTTTTATCGATGACAACTTCTCTGGCAACATTGCTAATTATTTTGTTTATATTTTTTCTACTTTCTTCTTCTGTCAATCCATTCATAGAATTACTAACAATCTTCAAATACAAATTATTGCTTTTTGAATCAGAATCTGTACAATTTGGATGTTTCTCTCTCCAATTTTTTATCTGTTTTATATTTTCATTAGCAACTGTTTTTATTGCTTTTATCAACAATGGTTTTTCTTCGGACTCCTTTTCCCATCTATCATTGTCTTTAATATATAACACTTCTCGTTTCAAATCACTGCAATGTAGTGGACGCATGTGTTTCTCTAAATTATTCAAATTCTTCAAGAATATATTGGAAATGCCTTCAATATATCCTTTCTTGCCTGTATTTTCTAAATCATCTAAATTAACTTTTATTGAACTTATAAAATCTGAAATGTTCATAGCATCTTTACACGTCTCGTTTAAAAATAAATTCAAATTAAATGATTTATTGTGTGAATTTGACATATTATTACAATTTGTGTTGTTAGTTCCATTTTCTAAAAGCTTCATCAGTTTATCGTTTTGATTTACCAGTATTTTTATTAACTCCTTGTCACTAACCCCATAATCTATTTCATCCTCATCGACCGTATCTAGCAAAATAATATTCGATGGGTCGCAAATTTTCTTATGCTTCCAGAGTCCTTGTCGATGTCTATATTCTTTACCACAAGAACAGAAAAATGTGAGCATATTATCGTCGTGCTTGTTTTTTGCTAGTTTTTGCTTGTTTTTGTCATCCTGCGTCATCCTCCGATGTTTTGCTGTCATTTCATGCGCACTCATGTTACTCTTCCGTGACGTAACATAGTCGCATTTTTCACAACGAAAAAAAGTTGCTAGTTTTTTGCTAGTTTTTTGCTTAATTTTGTCCTCTTTGTCCTCCATATTTTATTTCAAGAATTTATCTTTAAATTTTTTTAAAAAAATTATCATAACAACTTTTTTGACTCAAAAACTTATTTTAGAGCATTATGCTTTGATTTCAAAAAATCACAAAATTTCGGCATACCCTCCATCCATTTTTGAAAAATGGACAAAAATAAATGTCCAAAATTCAAAAATCAAATTCCCTTTTGGCGAAAAAAACTAACAAATTTGACTCTTTTTAATATCATCTAATGAATTCGATGACACTTGAATTAATTGTTATTATATATGATGTCGAAATAAAAACTTATTTATTTTTAACATTTTAAACCAAATAAAATAACAAATGTTTTTAATGTTTTATATATTTTACACCATTAAAATAATATATAATAAAAAACAATATAAAGTCAATCGCCTATATATAAATAAGAAATGACTACTGAGTATACTGAAAGCGAACTGCAATTTAACAGCAAACTTGTATTACATTTGTCTGAAAATGACAGTGATAATACAAGATGGTCTACTGATTATTTCATTACATATAATCATGTGACATGCATGTATGAACTTGTTGGAAGAAGAAAGAGCACTAGTTCTGATGAAAATTATCCTCCATTTGCGTTCACTTGTTCAAAAATGACACATTTAATTGAATTTCTAGATTTATGCATATATGATGAATATGGATTTTCATTAACATTATATAATTACAACAATATTGATGAAACTGAAGATTTAGGATACGAATTTTACGAAGCATTATTAGATGAAAATTACATTATGGTTGAATATTGTTCATTGAAACTTAGAGACGATAGAAGCATTTTGAGACAATCTTTATCAACTTTGAAGCACATGTATAAGTATAAATATGAAGATGACTATTCTGTAGTCGTTTCAGACAACAGTTCAGTTAAACAATTAGAATTAAGTAAATCATAATAAATATATGTAATAAACAATTTCATAATTTGATTTATCATATTTTATTTGAGATGTGTATTCAATTTTGTTAAATTTACAAATTTGTCGAATGATTGTTATAAACGAATTATATGTCAGTTTTCTATCTAAATATTTTCGTTTAGATATATGATAAAAAGGTGTACATTTTAAAATAAATTCTTCAATAAATCCATTAAATATTCCTTTTTTATACGAATTAATGTCAATAATGAAATACTTTTCAGTTTTTGCGGATATTGAATTAAATAAATCAATAAGCATTTCATTTGGCACTTGTTCTTTGAAAATTTGTGATTGCATATTATTATAATAACTATATAAAATATATTTATCTAGTTATTAAACTATATTGTTAGAAAACGCATTCACCATGTTGTTAGTAAACAATGCTAATTCAATTTCATCTTCATGTATATTATGAAATACAGTAATGTATTTACATATTATTGGTATTATTAAATATTTTTGCGTTTCATTCAAAACAGATGTTGTCTTAATGAATAAAAAATAATTATCTAAAATATCCATAACAGAATATCCCTTGTCGTAAATATCGTAAAATATTTTGACAGCATTGTCTGTTTCTAATTTTTTAACAAATTGTGTGTATTCTTCAAATAATAAAAAATTAATGTTAGTACATAAATTTATTGCTAATTCAATTGTAATGCGTTCATTCAATAAATGAAATTTCTCCATATAATTAATAAGAATTTTAGCATTGTTATTACAAATGTTTAAAATAAAATCAATCGCATCATTGTCTATTGATATATTTTCTTGTAATATAATTTTGTCAACTATGTTTCTTAATTGATGTTTTAACAATGGTTTTATTTTAATAATAATAAATCTAGATTGTAAAGATTCAATTACCTTTTGAGAATTACAACAAGAAGATATAAAATGAACATTATGACTATACTTATCGATATAATTTCGAAATACTTGTTGACTTTGTTCATTAATAATGTCAATGTCGTCTAACACAATTATTTTTTTTTTGTTAATAATGGAAGATGTAGTTTGACAAAATGTCTTTACTTCATTTCTATAATAATTAATTCCTTGTTCTTTAAGAGAATTAATGTGTAATATATTGTTTTGTATTAATGAATGTTCGCAACCTTCATAATATTCTTTAATGATTGCATTTATATAAGTTGTTTTTCCAGACCCAATGTCTCCAATAAATAGAACATTAAGATTGTTCATACTAACAATGCTATGTAAAATATCTATCATTTCATCATCTGATTGGAATTCATTTAATGAATGCGGTTGATATTTGTTTAAAAAAAGTGGTTGAGACATTGATAAATATATTATTAGTTAAAAACTATTTAAGTTTATCTTTATGTATAATAATTAATTATGACAGAAAATTATTATAAAACATTAGAAGTTTCTGAGACGGCATCCATTGATGAAATAAGAAAAAGTTACAGAAGATTATCAATGCTGTATCATCCAGATAAAAATAAAAACAATCCAGAGTCAACAGCTAAGTTTCAAAAAATATCAGAAGCGTATGAAACGTTAGGTGATTCTGATAAAAAGAGAGAATACGATGCGCAACGTTCAAATCCATTTGCGAACATAAATATGAGGTCAGGTGGTGTAAATCCAGTAGATGAATTATTTGCTAATTTGTTTGGGATGCCATTTGGACAAGCAATTCCACCAAATTTTGGTAAAGGCTCGTCAAATTTTGGTAACGGACAAACAACTTTTCGCAAATGGACATCAAATTTAGATGGATTTGATGGCGAAATACCAAATTTTGAAGGAGGCCCGTTTTTTAGAGTTTTTCACAATGGAATTCAAAAGCCAGTTCCAATTATAAAAAATGTCAGCATACCAATTGATAAGATTTTGACAGGAACAACTGTTCCAATTGAAATTGAAAGATGGATATTGCAAGACGAAATAAAAGTATTTGAAAAAGAGACAATGTATGTTACACTTGAGAAAGGAATGGATGAGGGTGAAATAATTATATTAAGAGAAAAAGGAAATGTTATTTCAGATACATGTAAAGGAGACATTAAAATATCCATTAAAATAGATAATCCTACTGAATTTAAAAGGTCTGGATTAGATTTAATACTTGAAAAAACAATATCGCTAAAAGAAGCATTATGTGGATTTGATTTTGAAATGAAATATATAACTGGAAAAATATACAATATACATAATAAACCTGGAAATATTATATATCAAGGTTATAGAAAAACCATCAATGGTTTAGGTTTCACAAGAGACCAACATGTAGGTAATTTAGTCATTATTTTTAATGTTAGATTTCCTGAACGTTTGTCCGATGAAACAATAAATCAAATAAAAGAAATAAACTTCTAAATTAAATTAAAAATAATATATATTTCGAAAAAAACAACTTAAAGACAAAATTATAGATATATATGTAATAATCATATTTATTCGTTAGGCGATTTCCCGGATAAGTTATATTATCAAGTATAATCTTTATAATGTTTAAGTGCATTATATTGAATATGATTATTGCGTGTATGCCCCTTTTGCTTAGTGGTATAGCGTCAGTCTTGTAAACTGGAGGTCCTGAGTTCGATTCTCAGAAGGGGCTTTGTCAAAAAATATTATATATGAAGTTGACATTTATAATATTTATTCTTTAGATACTTTAATTCAAATGCTTTTAAGTTAATTGAATCAATTCATTTTCTATATCATTTAACAATTCTTTTTCATTTGAAAATTTATGTGTAAACCAACTGTATCCATGTCCAAAATTATTACTACATACATCAGCTTTATTTGTATCAAAATTAATGTTTATTCTTAACAATTCATTGTCATTGCTTTTCTTTCCAAATATACTAAATGATATTTTATTTGATGTTAATTCGTTTACAACTAACAAAAATATTAAATCATTTTTAGATTCAAATATTGTGTGTATATTGTATTTTAACAATAACTTTTTCAACTTCTTTCTAAATTCTTCAATGTCCATTATATATTTAACTTGCAATATTTAAATTATTTTGTTTATTTATATAAAAAATTGAATTTAATTTTATACCATTTATTTAATATAAAACTAAAAATGTTAGATAGTGTTGAAGCAATTAACAATCTTGTTGAAATTATAAATAATGCACATTACAAACATTATGAAAAAAGCCCTACTGGGTTAATTGATTTGGGAATGAATTCAAGTCCTAATGGAAATCTTATATATCATTTGTACAACAATGGAGAAATAACATTTCAAAAAGGAGCTTGGGCATACTTACAAAGAGGAGAGTTTACTTTGTTGCCTAAACTAACAAATATTGAAAATAATAATTATTTTACACATTTTAAATTCGTGAAAACATTTGCTGACCAAGTTAATTTAAGTTATGTAATTTTAACAGAAGATGAATGTAAACATTTTAGAGAAATGATGGAAAAAATGATTTCACTTCATAATTAAATATAAAATAAAATAAATTGTTTGTATTTTTATTTATTTTATTTTATTGCGTTATATTATAAATGGGATACAGATTTAATTCAAGAATTTATACTAATTCTTTTGCTATAAAAGAACAAGAAATGACACAGCGTTTATATCCAAAAAAATATTTTGGGTTTCCAACAAGAATTCAATATTCTTATAATGTTTACCATCAATTAGCAAACAATGGTGCTTCTTTTGGAGCAAGAGGAGCACGATGGGACCGATATTATGGACAAAAAGTGGCTTTTATCCCTCCATATTAAAATACTTAATGTTGTTTCTATATTCTAGAATTGACAAATTGAGAGAAGTCTTCGACAGCGACAGCAACATAAACGGTTTTAGTGTTCTTAAAAATGACCTCGACATTTTAATTGTTATATTAAATTAAGTTATTTCAATTTTTTAATAATATTGTGGTTGAACTGATAAATTTGTGCTTGGATTAGTATATTGACTTGGTCTTATTTGATTTTGTCCTAATTCTGTATAAAAACGTCCACAATGTCCTTGATTTTCACAAATAGTTGCTAATCGTAACTTTG
>JACCDH011678959.1_pt1 | contig 27975 bp, 27 predicted proteins | sample 7442481 | NCBI WGS metagenome assembly JACCDH01 (sample SAMN15323433, study PRJNA562643) | freshwater metagenome | isolation source: river surface water | place: USA:Blue River Watershed | collected 2017-08-15 | reverse complement strand
GGTACTGATCACCGAGCCAGATGCGAGCCAGGGCTCGAGATGCCCCTACAAAGAGCAGAAGGAGAATGGGTTGGATGATCCCAACAGTACGCGGAACGTCTTGAACACCAATCGCCGTAAACACTGATGCAAATATCAGGCCATAGACAGCGATAGCCCTGGCGACCGCCAAGAGAGCTGGCCAACCGCTGTACCTAAATATGGCCCGATACAGACCCGAAATGATGAAAACCGGTAAGGCCAAGCCAACTGAAGTCACAGCCGCCAACAATGCATTTCCCGACAAGGCGACAAAATCGCCCAGGCGCAGGTAATAAGCCAGCCAGACCGTCAATACGCACAAGGCAGTATCAACCGCCAAGACAACAACGCGCTTGCCCCATCGCGGCAGGGCCAACATAGGCATCGCAAAGTTTTGTAGAAGCATTCTTAATCCAGTCGTTCGCCTGGTTAGTGTGAAACTCCATCCCGACGCAGGACCTTCAGCAGCGTCAGCCATAGAATCCTAAGGTCAAATCCGAATGAGCGCCTTTGAAGGTACTCAACATCCAGTTTGACCTTGTCGGGGATCGGCAATTCGTCCCTGCCGTTTACCTGTGCCCACCCCGTAAGGCCTGGCACCAGTTCGTGTACGCCCGCATTGGTACGCAAGGCGATCAGGTCATCCTGGTTGAACAATGCGGGGCGCGGTCCGACAAAACTCATGTCGCCTTTGAGGATGCTCCACAACTGTGGTAATTCATCAAGGCTGCTCTTACGCAGAAACGATCCGATCGGTGTCAACCATTGGTCGGGGTTTCGCAGGAGATGTGTGGCTACCGCCGGCGTGTCGATGCGCATGCTGCGGAATTTCGGCATTTTGAAGATGCGGTTGTGTCTACCGACACGGTCACTCCAATAAAGAACTGGGCCCGGGGACGTCACCCGCACCAAAAGAGCAACGAATAAAAAGACGAGCAGGAAAATAGCAAGTATCGCCAGTCCAAAAGTGATATCGATAAGTCGCTTCATCTGCTCGTGTAGTTTGACGTGATCTCGGTCGGCTAAATTGCTCTGAAATGGCTGGCAATGATGCCGAGCCACTCATGAAGTGCTCTACTACTAACCGATAAGGCACTCGCGCTGGGAAGAAACGCTCCAAAGTCGTTTGTTGAGACTGAAAACCCCATCGGCGCTGGCAGAACCGCTAAACCGGCGGCCTCGAAATTAGCGGTTGCACGTGGCAAGTGCCAAGCATTACTAACCAAAGCGATTCGCTGAACGTCATGCTGTTTCAGTAACTGTGCAGACAAACGAGTGCTACTAGCCGTATCTAGTGAGTGGTCCTCAATCCAATTAATTTCTCGCCCAAAGTCGGTCTCCGAACTTGTGCGCATTGCCGCCGCCTCAGCGATCCCACCTTCTGGAGCACCGCCTGTAGCCAAAACCGGTAGGCCGCTAGATTTGCTGAGATGCAGCGCATAACGAAGCCTCTCAAGCGATACATTGCCGATAGTGTCGATTCGATACTCAGGCGCATCACGATATATCCCACCTCCTAGAACAACGATAGCTTGGCATTTGGCCAACTGGTCATCACTAATGGGCGGAAATTTCTGCAAACTCTGAATCAAGGTCCCGGCCACCCATGGCGTTGACAAAGCAATCAGCCCAAACAAGGAGATGCTTATTAGAAGTTTTCCCGGCCGAGGACGATAGCGAGCGAGAGGCAACCCTGCGAAAGCTAGGAGGACCAAATTGGATGGCGGCAGCACCAAACTCAAAATAATCTTTTTTAGGAGGAACATGATGTCTCCCTTGGTTCAGCCACTGCAAAATTTGGAGTTTGCAAACGGAAAGAGGGAAACGCTGAGCTACTGTCTAATGGCACCCCGGAACTTAACCGCCCTCTCATGCTTTACCCCGAAGTACGGATGAATAAAAATCTAACCATGCCGTGCATACAGTTGCGCTCGAGAATTCGCTAGCGGCGCGCAAATGAGCAGTATCACCCAATATTTTTCGCGTGCTACTTTCAGCCCCAAGTCGATTCATTGCATCTGAAAGGCCTTGAATATCGCCCTTATCGACAAACAATCCCGTGCGGCCGTCAACAATTGCATCAATAACACCATCGATACGATAAGCAATCGATGGAATTCCACATGCCGCTGCCTCAATGATCACGGAACCAAAGCCCTCTCGGTAACTGGGGAGGACAAAGACATCAGCCGCCGCCATGTAACGCTCAGGCGTGGGCGTCGGACCAAACCAACGGATGTGCCCCCTGAGTCTCTTTCCCTCAGCCTGTAAAGTGGCCTGTAAGCCGTCTTCATCGGGACCGACCATCCATAGTTCCCATTGCCCATGCAGGGCGCTCAGCGCGGCGAAGGCCTCGACTAGATCGAACACCCCCTTGTCGCGCACCAGACGACCAACGAAAAGGAAAACTGGAGCCGCATCTGCGACGCTGGTTTCAGCGCGGAGCGTGGCACGCGCCACCGGATCAGGACGGAATCGCGCCAAGTCAACCCCGGCCACCGACCCCTGACCCAGCACGGAGATAGCGCCACGCCGCACCACGCCTTCATCTTCGAGAAAACTACATTGCGAGGTGCTATCGGCAAATACTTGGCTGGCAAACAGCGCGATCAACCTGTCGATGCCCTTGAGCAAGGACCTGCCGATGCCAGTTCGGGTCACCCATACCTGCCCGGTAAAGGTATGAAATCGCCACGGCACCCGTGCCAGCCAGCCAGCCAACATGGCCAGCAAGCCGGCCTTGGGCGTCAGGCTATGCACCGTCGCCGGCCGGATTTCGCGAAAACAGCGCAGCAATTGGAAGAGCGCGCGCAAATCCTGCCACGGCGCGATCTTGCGGGCGATGTCGATATGGCGGACCCGCACGGCACGCGCCAAATCGTCAACCAAGGGATACGCAGTGGTGTTAACGCACAGCGTGACCTCTTGGGTTTCGGCAAGCGCAAGCAAATGGGTGCGCAAAAAGGCGTTGACCGCAAAAGGCGTGGTGGCGACGAAGACCAACGAATATTTCATGATCGATGCCGCTGACTCAGGCGCCCTTGAGCGCCACTAGCCAGTTCACTGCCCGGCGCAAGCCCGGTAGCGCCGCCCACTCCCACTCGCCGAGACATTCGACCAGTCTGGCGCCGGTGCCGTGCTTGAAATCGAATACTCCCTTATTGCCGACCGGATCGACGCCGCTTAGGTCATAGTCACACAACCCAAGACGGCTGCAGTGATCGAGCAGTGCCCACAGCGTTGCGTGCGAGGCATACACCTTGCGCGCCTCGCCGCCGGCCACCGCCAAGAGATCCATTGCCGTCGCCCCGCACAGGCCGGCCGCGCGGATTGCCAGCAAGCGACCCTCAGCATCCAGACAACGGTAGACGACCACCTGTTCCCGGCATTGCGTGAAAATCGCTGCCAATTCGGCCGCGCTATGCTGTTCTGGCAGGGATTTGAGACTTTCCATTTCGCGATAGAGCGCGGAAATAACGTCGAGATCGGGGGTTTCCCAATGCTCGATGCGCAGACCGTAACGCCCGGAGCGCTTCAGATTGTGCCGCCAATTGCCGCTGGTCCGCTTCAGGCGCTCGGCTTCGTCGCCAACCAACTCATAGGACATGGTCAGGCCGCTGCTCATGGCCACTGCCGGCCGCTGCCAGCTGGCGCCGGACAGGAAAACGGCTTCACTTCCCAGGTCGACTCGCAGCAGACTGATCCGGCAATAAAACAATTTGGTGCAGAGCGCGCTGCCGAGCGCCGCCCGGAATTCGCCATTGAGCACCTCGCTGAGGCCAAGCGGGCCGCCGGGCACCCAGCACACGGCCAGGCCGAGCTTGCGCTTGACCAGCACGCTGGCCGCAGCAATGACCTGTCCACCGCGCCGGGCCAGCAAGCGCAGGGGCTGCCATCCGGCCACCCGGCGCACCTCGCCCCAACCGTAAGTCTGGTAGAACCCGCCGGATAGGGCGGACACATGCCCGTCCCATTCATCCGCCGAGCCTCGATATTGTTCCCAAGTCACCATAAGAAATTGACCAAAAATACGTTGCAATAATGCGCTGGCGCCTGACCGACGATCTCAGTCGGCAGATCGGGCCAACTCACCAGATCGAAGCCATGGCGAGCGGCATGGCGCCGCATACCGGCCAGCGCGGCAGCATCACCGCGAAAAGCATAGGCATACGGTGCGCAATTCTGCGGCAGGTCAGCGAATACCGGAACCGCGCCGACCTGTTCGCCAACCGCTGCGCAACTGGCATAGGCCGAGCGCCGCCGTTTGATCTCTGTCGGAGCGGGACAGCCGGCCAAGGCGGGCAGCAGTCCGGCCCACGGATGCGCCGACGCCGGCAAAGTTTGTTCCGAAGCCGGATCAGCGGCCGGAACGTCGCTCCCCGTCCGTAACTTGCGCAGCGCGCGGGCCAGTGCTGTGGTTAGTCGATAGGCCAACTTACCCACCACCGGCAAACTGCGCAGGCGAGCCTTGATAAGCTGCGCCGGATGGACCCCGACACCATCGAATGGCACTTGCGCAGGCAATGCGCTTGCAGCAAAGGCCTCACCAAGCCACAGAGCGCCACCATCCGGAATGCGCAAGGTCTTGCGCAAGCTAAACACCCCGAGGCTGGTACGGCAGCCCAACCACTGTCCCGCCTGATCGCGGCTCAGATAACCGTGGGCATTGTCCTCGATGATGACAGCCCCGGTCCGCTCCGCGTAGGCCTGGAACGGTGCCAGATCCTGAGGAAAACCGAAGTAATTGACCGCCAGCACGACATCGGCTACCGGCCAGTCTGCCGGGGGCATCGCCGTTGCAAGGTCTGACGCGACTGGATACCAGCACGGAATCGCTCCCAACAGATGTATGGGCGCCAAAAGATCGCGGCACAGGTATTCCGGCAAAAGAACACGACTTCCCGGCCGCACACCGGCCAGGCGAAGCGCCTCGATCAAGGCATGGCGCGCCAGACTGTAATAGCGCACCTGGCCCTTGCCGACGAATGCCGGCTGCCAGGTTTCAGCGGTCGACATGCTGCCCCCCCCAAAACCGTCCTGGGCCACCAGCCTGACGCCGATCCCTTGCACGATCCCCACCCATTTGGCGATGTCGAGTGCAGCCACCAGCGGCAGGGCAATCAGCGCGGCCCCCGGTCGGCCCCCCCACCACGGTCGATCAAGGCTGCGCCGGGTCGGATCGATCATCCCACGTAACAGCAGATAGGCGACAAACACGGCAGCGCCGACGCTGCCTCCCACACCCGCCAACACATAAAGAGCCGGCAACCCCAAGAGATAGAGCGCCTGCTGCCCCGTTCGCACCTCGGCCAGCACGCAGTGCAACTCTGTCACCCGCCACTTGCGCAGCGCCTGGTGCCAACCCGTCGGGAAATGGGTGTAACTGACCCGCGCCGCCTTACAAACTTCACGCGTGCCATAACGCGCCTGCAGGGCCGCCATCCAGACCAGATCCTCGCCCGCTCGCAAAAGCGCGGGAAACTCCCCGATCTCGGCGAACACCTGACGGGCGAACAAGGAGGCGGGAATCACCGGATGCACCGCCCCGTGGCCGTAGGACAGGGCGCAGACGGCCTTGGCGAACGGCGCCTGCGCCGAGAAGTGACAGACCCCGAATACCGCCGGGGCTTGCGTCGCCTGCGCATGCCGGCATAGTTGCTCCAGCCAGTCGCCGGCGGGCGTGATGCCGCCGTCGATAAAGGCGATCCATACATTGCGCGCGGCACGCACCCCGGCGTTGCGCCCGGCACCGGGCATCGCGCCCAGGCGCGAAAGCACGCTGCAGCTTGCGTTTGCCCACCCTTCCTCGCGCCACCAAGCCTCGATCAGCGCGGGACTGCCGTCGCTCGATCCAGCGTCGGAAAAGATGATCTCATCCGGGCGATGGCTCTGCGCCTTAAGCGCCTGCAGCAGTTCCGGCAGCGACGCGGATTCGTTGAGGATCGGAATCACCAAGGTGACGGGGAAATTCAGAGACATGCCGGATCCTGCGTACGCCAGCGATACCAGTCCCAATCCCCATGCAATTTCTGGGCGAACACGCGGTCGCTGTCGAAAGACACGACTTCGGTACGCGCCAGCAATAGCGGATCGCGCTCAGGCGGATTGATTCCAGCCAGACTGCACGCACCCAGCTGATAACCCGCTGCCAGCGCGGCATCCCGGACGCGACGATCCACCGCTCCATACGGGTAGGCCAATGCCCGGACCTCACGACCCAACACATCCTCGAGATAGTGCCGGCTCGATGTCAGCTCATTGCATATGGTCGCCTGATCGCACTGCGTCAGGGCCACATGGTTGGCACCGTGGGATCCGATTTGAGCCCCAGGCAGCGCAGCCAGGTCGCGCAGAGCGCTCGGATAAAGAAAACCTGCCTTGCCGCTGCGCACGAATTCGGACGTCACGAAAACTGTGAATGGCAACCCGAGTTCGCTCAGGATTGGCGCTGCCACCTCCAGATTGTCGAGGTAGCCGTCATCGAAGGTAATAGCCACCCGGCATCCATTGCCATTTAGCGCGGCAGCATCAAACTCGACGACCCGGCCTTGTTTCCAGGCGGCCAGCCGCACCATGTGGTGCCGGAAGCGCTCCGGCGACAGCGAAAACAGGCCCAGCTTATCGCCGAGCGCTGCAGTCCCGATGGCGTGGTACATCAGCACGCGCAAACCGTCGGCCGGCGGACGTATCCAGGATACCCCGGCCACCGTCTCGGAAATCGTACGGGCCAGCAAACGACGCAGATTCATCGTGTCGACCATTCAGGGCCGCCGCCCAAGGGCATTGAGCAGCATGGCGGCGTAAAAGCGCGGCACCCAGGGATAGCGCAGTACCGCCTTGAAGAAGTGCGGCCAGGCCTGGCGGTGCAGGCCGCTATCCTGCAAGCCGCGTGCGCCGCTGTACAAGATCACCGCCTCGCGTCGGCGCAAGCGCCTAGCATAAGTGCGCCCTTCCAGCGCCGCACGGTGATGTTCGAAGACGGCCATCACCGCCTGCATGTTGCGCAAGGCGGCGCGGCTCTGGTTGCCTTCGTGGATCAGGTATTCGCCCAACACTTCATCGATGAAGCCGATCCTTGCGCCATCGCGCGCCAGCTTAAGCCACAACTCGTAATCCTCGGCGGTGACGAACTCCGGCTGGACACAGAATCCACCGACACGCTCCAACCATTCCCGGCGCACCACCACCGCTGACGTGGAGATGCAGTTTCCGTCCAAGACTAGGCTTTCGTACGCCGCCCGTGCCTCGGGACCGTAGATGACGGTACGCCGACGCTCACCGGGCCCCACCCAGACTTCGGCATGGCACACCAGGTCGTAGCCCTGCGCCAGCTTGTCGATGCAGCGTTGAAGTTTTTCCGGGTACCAGAAGTCGTCCGAATCAAGAAAGGCGACGAATGGTGCTTGTGTTAGCGACAAGCCATGATTACGTGCCGCGGCAATGATGCCATGATTGGCAAAATTGACCAGCCGGATGCGCGGATCGTTGTAACACTCGACCACGGAAACCGTTTCGTCTTCGGAGAAGTTGTTTACGACAATCGCCTCCCAGTCGCCAAAGGTCTGCGCGCGAATTGAATCGAGCGCAGTACGCAGAAAATGGGCGTGGTTGTAGGTCGGAATGACAATGGAAAGACGGGGATTGAGCACGTCCCTGATCACTTTCCAAAGGCCTTCAGACACAGCTTCAGCGTATCGTCAATTTCACGGTTGACCTCCGAAGTGAGCGTAAATCCGGTCGCCGCCAGCTTATCGCACCGATAGTTCAATACGGGAGGAGGAGCGCTGTCACCCGCCGGGCGCACGATAGCGACTTCACGACCGGTCAGCGCCTGCCAGCGCGCTGCAATCCTTTCGGTCATTTCGAGAATCGACATGGCCTTACCACCCCCCAGATTGAACAAACCATCGGCAAGTTGATCGGTATCGAGTTGCAGCACATGGTTGACCGCCCGCCCGACATCGCCCAGCGCGATGAAATCGCGCAGCTGTTTACCCGAACTGTTCAAGCGCAATTCGCCTGTAGTCACGGCCTGGCGGCACAAATCGTTGACCAGCAAGGTCCAGCGGTCGACATCCGGCGTCACCGGTGCGCCAAAGCCATTCGACAGGCGGATGACCACGCCTTCGATCTGCTTTCGGTCATGTGCGGCCAGGACAAAGTCCTCGGCCACCTTGTGCGTGATCGCATAGGGGTGAATCGGTCGCGGCAGGGTCGTTTCGTCTATATCGCCCTGCAGCGGCGTACCATACACGTGCGCTGTCGAGAAATAGATGAAACGCCTGACACCGGCAACCTTTGCTGCTTCGAGCAGGCGCAGACTGGCCAGCCCATTCATTTTCAAGGCACCGACCGGATCACTAGCCGATTCAACCTCGTTCATTGCGGCGAGATGAATGATGCAATCGACACCCCGGCAGGCCTCGGTCAGCGCCTCGTTCGACGCCCAGTCGAGCGTGGCCATCGGCATCACGGGCAACCAGTCTGGCGCTACCGCTCCCGGACGCCGGGTACCGCAACGCACCTGATGCCCGGCCTCGACCAGCGCGCACGCCAGACGGCCGCCCAGATAACCCAGGCCGCCGGTGAGCAACACCGTATGGCTCATCGATGCTTGATCGCCCAATCGTAAGGAATAGATGGATCGAAGGGATCCTTGCGATCAATCTCGTTCGGATCGTGGGGAATGCTGGCACAATTTGTCACGATAGCCGTCTCCATCCCGATGCCTTTGAATCCATTCCAAACCAAGGGCGGCACAGTCACCAAGCAGTAGTTATCCTCGCCGATGAACAATTCCTGTAGTTCACCGTGTGTTGGACTATCCGGCCGGTCATCAAAAAGAACGAATTTGATTCTCCCTTGGGGAACTGCATAGTTCAACACCATCTTATGGTGTATGTGCCACCCCTTGATCGCCCCAGGATGAACAGTCGAAAAATAGATTTCGCCAAAACCGGAAAAATGCGGCGCATCCGTACGCAACATATGCATCACTGACCCACGCTCATCAACAATCCGTCGCAGCGGTGTCACAATCACACCCTCAATCATATTTTGCCTCCGTAGTACGCCGATATCTGAGCGCGGGAAATTTCTTCAGCAGGTCGGCCATATACCAGCACATCACGATACCAGCCACCGGTCGCCGCCAGCGTTTGCGCGAAGTTCCAGCGCGTATCCCACTGCAACAACTGCCGCGCCTTGTCGCTGTTCAGTTGCAGTAGATGCGCCTCGTGCGGCTTGTCACGCGGCTCGTCAACGACAACCGAACCTTTCTCGAACTGGGCGGCAATCGCGTTTGCCACATCGAGCACCGTCCGCACATCGCCAACATGCGGACCGAAATTCCAGGAACCGGCGTAGGCATGGCCACATTCAAGCAGGCGTGCGCCCAATTTGAGATAGCCGGAAAGCGGCTCCAGGACATGCTGCCAGGGCCGCGTCGCACGCGGACTGCGAATGGTGATCGGCTGCCCGGCCTGCAAGGCACGCACACAATCCGGCACGATGCGATCCGCTGCCCAGTCGCCGCCGCCGATAACATTGCCGGCGCGCGCCGTGGCCGCGCCAAAGTCCGGCCGGTTAGCGAAGAAGGAACGCAGATACGACGAAAAGACCAGTTCGGCCGCGCCCTTCGACGCACTGTAGGGATCATGCCCGCCCATCGCATCGGTTTCGCGGTAACCCCAGATCCACTCGAGGTTTTCGTAACACTTGTCGGAGGTGATGAAGACTAGTGCGCGCACGCTCTCGCAGGTGCGTACAACTTCCAGCAGATTCACCCCACCGCCGACATTGACGTCGAAGGTGGTTTTCGGATCGAAATAAGACGGGCGGACCAGTGCCTGCGCCGCCAGGTGAAAAACGATCTCCGGCTGGAAGGCCGCAACTTCCGTGCACATGCGATCCAGGTCGCGCACATCGCCGGTCACATGGCGAATCTGCTTCTCTAGGCCCAGCCGCTCGAAATGTCCGCCGGCGTACTCCGGCGCTAGGGCATACCCCATGACCTCGGCCCCCAAGTGGTTGAGCAATAAGGTCAGCCAAGAGCCTTTGAAACCGGTATGACCGGTAACCAAGACGCGCTTGCCGTGAAATATCTCCAGATAGGCGTCGGCTACCAGCGTACCCAAGGTGCCTCCCCCTTTTCGTACAGCGAATTGAGCATTTGATATTCTCGCGAGGTATCCATCGGCTGCCAGAAGCCATCGTGCTCGAAAACCATCAATTGCTGGTCGCCGACCAGCCTGCGCATCGGCTGCTGCTCGAACACGAGACCTTCGTCATCGTTCAGGTAATCAAACACCCTGGGTGTGGCGACAAAGAACCCTCCGGAAATCCGGCCACCTGTTGCCTGCGGCTTTTCGTTGAACTCTGTGATCACCCCTTCGGCATGCACCAGCTCACCGAAACGGCCCGGTGGACGTACCCCGGTCACCGTCAGAGTACGGCCATGTCCACGATGGAAGACCTTTAGTCGGCTTAAATCGATATTGCCCACCCCATCACCGTAGGTCAGCATGAAGTCGTCGTCGCCGACATATTTCTGGATGCGCTTGATGCGCGCGCCGGTCATAGCCTCCACCCCGGTATCGGCGAGCGTTACACGCCAATCCGACTCCTCGTGGTCGTTATGGAAGGTCAGGGTATCCTTGCGCCCCAGCTCAATCGTGAAATCCTTGGTGTGCGCCTCGTAATTAAGGAAGAAGTCCTTGATCACCGAACTTTTATACCCCAAACAGAGTATGAAATCGCGGTGCCCGAAGCTCGCATAATACTTCATGATGTGCCACAGGATCGGAAATCGCCCAATCGGGATCATTGGCTTAGGAATGTTATCGGCAACATCGCGTATACGTGTTCCGTAACCGCCACAGAGAATCACAACTTTCATCGATTACCTAGTTAACAAATAATAAAGCTTTCACAGTGAGCACAGATGTCGCAACACAGGCACTATCTTTCAGTCCCGCCACCGGCTAAGCCTTTTCGAGAAGACTGAAATACTCAGCAGCCATCCGCAAGGCAGTGAACCGTTGCCGATACCGCTGCACGCCAGCCGCACCCATTCGCTGGCGCAGACCCTCATTTTGCAGCAGTGCGACGATACGTTCGGCAAGCGCGTATACGTCGTCACGAGCGACGACGTAGCCACTGCCGCCGTCGTCGACAACTTCAGGCAACCCGCCAACATCCGTGACGACGACGGGGCAGGCGCTGGCCATCGCCTCGACAGCAGTGTAGCCAAAGGACTCCTGCCCCTGCGCGGGCAATACCAGCACGTGCGTCCGCAACAATAGACTGCCGAGGTCGTGACGGTGTCCCTGCAGGATGATTCTTTCTGCGACGCTTGACGCCTCGCGCAAGCGGCGTACCGCGTCGACTTCGGCGAGACTGCCATCGCCACAGATCAGAAGCATTGCCTGCGGCACGTGCCGAACGATCTCCTCCATCGCGTGAATCATGAACGCGTGGCCTTTGCGGGCTTCGTACACGGCAGGCATGAGGATAAGACGCGTCGCCACCGGCAGTTCCAGTTCGCATGCCAGCGCAGTTCCGGACGTGGCTTCGAGCGGAGCGATGCCGTTATAAATGAAAGCCTGCTCGGCTGCCGTCAGCGGCAAACGCTCGGCGAGCGTCGCCATGCACGCCCGCGAGACGGTGACGAAACCTGCAGAGGCACGTACGACGCAGCGATCGACAAGGCGCTCCTTCAGCCGGCGCAGCGGCTGGCGCGAATAGGGCAGCACCAGATTGTGGAAATTGTGCCAAGCGCGCGGCCTGCGCCCGCTTCGCCGCCAGCCGATGGTGGCGGCGAGACAGGCGTCGCCGCCAGGGTAGCCGCCGTTGATCACCATCAGGCGATCCGCGCGAACACGCCTGAACAACTGTCCGGTCTTGAAGATCAGATAGGGAAAGCCCAACAGCCAGAAAGCCGCGCGAAACAGCAGGCGAAGTAAGGCTGGCGCTTTTGCCAGCCTCACGCTGATGTCCTGTGCGATCCAGAAATCGTAGGTGACGACAGTCGCCTTGCCGGCTAGACATTCACGTAGCGCCGAGAGTCCGGGATGCGACGAATTGCAAAACAGCACGATTTCGTCGCTCCCGGGCCAGTGAGCAATTAGGTTCACGATAAAGGTATCGAGTCCGCCCTTCTTGATGTTCTGCATGAAAAAGGCCGTTCTCATCGGAAACCGGCCTCGAGCAGAAGGTGGTGGTAGACGCCGTCGTCGTCTCGCGGCGGCTTGCTTAGCAGCGGCGACAGCAATGGCACCAACGCGCGCAACAAGCAGTTCAACGCTCGGCCCGCGAGGCCGAGGCGACTCCGCTCGCCATTGACGATGCCGCGCTCGAGGAAGAGTGACAGCAGCGTGTAGTAGGCGTTACCGACCTTGGCCATGCGGACCACGTCGGCGTTCTGTCGACGCAGAAGCTCGCGCATTCCGAAGGCCGTGTAGCGCGCGATGTCATGCGGCGTCTCGTGCTCGCGATAGAGGAAAGGTACGCTGACTAGCAGGCGGCCACCGGGCGCGATCAATCTACGGATCTCGCCAAGCACGAAATCGGGGTCGGGAACGTGTTCGAGCACATCGAACAGCAGGATCACATCGAAGGCCCCATCCTCAATCGGCAGCCTATGGCCCGGCTCAATCAGGTGATCAATGCTGCCCGCGGCGTTCTGACTTAGGTCGGCGGCGACATAGCGATCGCAGTCGAGTAGTTGGCGATAGGGTGAATTGCCGGCGCCGTAGTCGAGCACGCGGCCGAGCCGGCCCGCAGGCAGGAAGGCGGCGATCTGCGTCTGCAGTAGGCCATCGATCCCGCGCGCACCGTCGGCGAGATATGTCAGTCGCTTGTTTTCGTACATCAGCTCAGTCCATCGTCTTTCCGGCTCGCACGCCTGCCCAACATCCGTATCGCTCGGTTGCCGCAGGTTTGTGCGCGGCTCGCCTCGAAGTCGGACCAAGATTTTTCATCCAGCAAGAGCCGTGATTTCGCGCCGGACGATCTCCTTGCTTTGCCCGCCGACGATGCCGTCGGTAGCGAGAAAGTCCCTCACGTAGCCGGCGTAACGTGCCTCGTCAGGCTCGCCTATCGGCGGCAGGTCGGCAGCGACGAGCTGGCTGACGTTGAGTAGCGGGAGGCCGAGGTAGTCTGCCATGGCCCGCACAAGCTGCATGTAGTTATGTCGGTAGAGCCGCTCCATCTCGCCGGTGTAGATCGCCCACACCGGCTTGCGGCCGAGCACCGCATAGCTCACCGAGGTACTCGCATGGAACAGGAGCAGGTCGGCGTCGCGCGTCAGCTCGACGGTCTTTCCCGAAATGATCTCGCGGCCGCGGAACTCGTCCTTGCAATAGCGCGAGCGCGGATGCGCCGCGATGACGACACGCAGTCCGTGTCGGCGCTCGACTGCCGAAAAGAATCGATGCAGTTTCTCGTAATAGACCTCGGGGTCGAGCGGCGGCATTCCGACCAGCGCGTGGTCGGAATGGAAAGGCATGTAGTTGTCTAAGAAGACGGCGTATTTTTCTTCGACCAAGCGCTCGCCGGGCTCGGCCTGCGCGAATTGATCGTAGTCGAACAGCGCGACCGGGACTGTTTTCCTCGCGTCGTCGGATTTACCGAGCATGACGCGCCCTGCGGCGAAGAGCAGGTCGTACTGCTGCAGGTACCAGGGGCTCGACAGCAAGAGCGTATGCAACCGGTTGCGCACTTTCGTCAGCAGCACTCGCGGCGAGCCCAACACGCGCAGCAGGTTGGCACGCGACGCTGCGCTGAATGCTGGTAGCGCGCCCCACTTGAAGGCCACGGTCTTGCAACGGTAGCGCGTCAGCAGGCGGAAGATCCGCCTGAATTTCCAGATCTTCGGCAGCATCAGAACGAAAACGGCGTCGCGCGACGTCGCGACGGCTTCCTCAAGGGCTCGCTCGTCGACGAATTCGCGCACGTACTCGCTGCTCTTTCGATAGTGCTCGACGACCTCGCCGCGCACCAGCGGCGTGATGTCCCAGTAGGCCAATTCGACTCCGGACACACGCAGGTGGTCTATGTACCAGTCGTTAGAGACCTTGGCGGTCAAGGGAATACAGGAAATATAGACCACCCGCATCATTCGCTCTCGTCTCGAACGCACCGCGCCGCCCTTCGCGTATCGCCGGCGGCGGCCTTGTCGTCCCCGGCCAGCGCCTGTTTCAGGCTATCCTGCAGGATCCGGTTGCCGGGATCGTGAGCCATAAGGTCTGCGCCGCCCGCCTGCGCCAGTTCGTCCGCCCAGGCGGCGTCGTCAACGCTGAAAAGATGATTGAGGATTTCCCCGAAACGCCCGGGCGATGGCGAGCTGGTCCAGAAAGGACCATCCACCGGCAGCTTTTCCGGCCAGCCGAACTCGAAGCCGGTGATGCCCATCAGCGTTCCCCGGATCGACAGAACTGCCGTGCGCGTACCACGCGCGAGCGCCTCGTAAACCAGCGTCGAATCGACTCCGACGACGACTTCGGCGGCATCAACCGCCTCGTAGGACGAAGCGGGCATATCGAACTCGAGGAAGGCGCATGCGCCGCCCGTTATTGCGGCGAAGTACGCGGCTTCGGCAGCGCGGTCGGCGCTACCAGCCCGCGTACGCGGAATGATGCGCAGTCGCTTGTCATACGCCCGCGCATATTCAGCGAGGAAACCAAGGATGCACCGGTCGGCCTCGCCAATGAACTCCTCCTGAGAATAGGTGCGCCCGGCTAGTTGCAGGCCCTCGCTGCGATATTGCGAAATGAAGGCGATCACGCCGTGAAGCCGCGCTGCCGTGCGCGGGTGCCGGTTGCTACGCAGGGCACCTATCGGGATGACGGCACCCTCGATGTGCCGTCGATAATGACTACCGATCGATTCGCCAAAGCAGAGCATGTAATCGACGGCCAGCTTGTCCGACGCGTCGCCGCCCTCTTCGAGCAATTCAAAGACATCACCGTAGTAGCTGCGCCAGCCGTTTTGCACGAACATTGTGCGGACGCCGGGGTTGCGGGAGCTGAGTCGGTAGAAGGCCGGCGTGTTGTCGATAAAGGTTACGATCAGGCGCGGCGCGACGCGCCGTACATAGAAGTCGAAATATGCGTCTGATTTGCGGGCGCGCGCGCAGAGTGCAGCCAGCATGACCGGCACATTGATCGACTCGCCGCGCACGTGGAGCACCTCGACCGACGACTCGCCAAGGTATTCGCGCAGCAACGCCTCGCCGCAAGCGTCGAAAATGAGAATCTCAGCCTTCTGCGGCCATGACCAGCGCTTTTCTGCTCGCCACACATAGGACATGTAGGCGGCAATTTTTCTCAGGCGACGTAACATGAAGGGGATTCTCCTATCGAATCGCCGCCGTTCAGATCGACAGGAAGCGGCGCAGAATTCGCAACCCCACCTCGCCGCTTTTCTCGGGGTGGAACTGGCAGCCTACAACCTTGCCCCGCCCGACGACTGCCGCGATCGCCGCTCCGCCGTAGCTGCAATTGGCGATCCGGCAGCGAGCGTCGCTCGGTTGCGCCATGAAGGAATGGACGAAATAGACCGCATCGCTCGGCTCGAGATCGCTCAGTATGCCGTCCCGCCAGCTTGCTTCGCCAGCGGGCTGGAGCTCATTCCAGCCGATGTGCGGAATCTTATTGAGATTGCCATCGGCGCAGCGCGCCGGAATCGGCACGACGCGACCCGGGATGAGCCCGAGCCCGGCGGTCTGTGTGTACTCGAGCCCCTGGTCGAAAAGAACTTGCATGCCCAGACATATCCCGAGCAGCGGAACGCCCCGCGCCGCGATTGCGTGGATCGCCGGCACCAGCTGGCGGCGTCCAAGTTCGTCCATGGCGTCGGGGAAGGCGCCTACGCCGGGCAGGACGACGCGATCGGCGGCCAGGATGCGTTCGGGATCGGCACTTACGCAGACATCGGCGCCGACGTGCTCGAGTCCGCGCTGGACGCTTAGCAGGTTGCCCATGCCATAGTCGATCAACACCACCTCAACGCGGCGCATAATTTCTCACCTGGATTCCAGCGTCGCGCGCCTGCTGCCTGATATCGCCGATTATCGCGCGCTTATAGTGGAGAATGTCGGCTATCGCCACGGCGTCGGCGCCCCCATTGACGACGACATCGGCTAAGTCGTCGAGCCGCCCCATGCCGCCGCTGGCGATGACAGGCACGTCGACGGCCGCAGTGACCGCACCGACGAGCGCTACGTCAAAGCCCCTGCGGGTCCCCTCGCGATCGATTGAGGTCAGCAAAACCTCTCCAGCGCCGAGCGACACGCCCTCTTTTACCCATTCAACGACATCCCTGCCCGTCCGCTCACGGCCGTTGTCAGTATAGGCCTCCCAGCGCCCCGCGGCAACCTGCTTAGCCTCGACCGAGAGGACCATGCACTGGCGGCCGAAACGTTTGGCGATGCTCGTAATCAGTCCGGGGTTCGCGAGCACTGCGGTATTGACCGCAACCTTGTCGGCCCCAGCGCGCAGAATCTGGGTGGCGTCGTCGACCGAACGGATGCCGCCGCCGACCGTCATTGGCACGAAGATGTCGCGCGCCGCCTCGCTGATGATGTCGGCAAGGTGGTTGCGGCCATAAAGGCTGGCCACGCAGTCCATATAGATCAGTTCGTCGGCGCCCTGTAGATAATATCTGAGCGCGTGCTCCTGCGGCGAGCCGATTACCCGCAAACCTTCAAGGTGAATGCCCTTGATCAGATTCGGTCCCTTGATGTCTAGGCGGGCGATCAGGCGGATTTTGCGTTTTCTGCTCACTAGGATGTCCAGATGGCGTGCTTCAGTTTCCATTCGCCGCCGATCTTTTCCCAGAGGTGCGGCGAGCGGAACTTATCAACGGTGGCGTGAAATTCTTCCTCGCTGATCGATATGTATTCGAGGAACTCTTGGAAGTACTTCCGCGGGAACTCCTGGTCGTAGCGACGAACTAGCTGAACGCCTTCCTCGCGCGTGATCTTATCGTTGCGGATCTCCTGCGCCGCGTCGTAGGTTGCGCGCCCGATGCCAAATTTGATCAGCGTGGTGTAGTAATGGAACATGTCCACGCGATCGTCGATACTGCTGTACTTCGAGTAGGTACCCTCGGTACGCTCGGAGTTAGCCTGGAAACCAGTATGCTCTGCCGCATAGTAGTAGCACTCCTGAGGATCCCACTTGAGGTAGTAGCCCAGATAGTGCACCTCGATGCCGTGACTCTCAAGAAACTCGGCGCTCGGCGGAATATAGGGGGCGAAATCGTTGAGCTTGAATTCGCCCTCGACGAGAATGTCCCCGATCGACTTGCCGCCGAGCACGATATCCTCAGCCTTGCCAACTGAAAAGAATTTGCTGTCCATCGTCGGCACGTAGTTTTCGCCTGAATCGTTGCCGTATTCGGCCTGATTCTCACCGTACATGACGAGCGGCACGTCGAACTTTGACGCCATAAGCGGGCCAATGATGCGCTGGCCGACAATAAAAGGCTGGAACGGATGCAGGAGGTTGAGGAAGGCGTTGCGCGTCAGGTAGCGATGCAGACGACCGTTCGGCGTGAACAGGATGTTGTCGAGGCCTCCGACATGAATCCAGCTTTCGAAGTTCTTCCAGCCGATCTCGGTGTACTTGTGCGGCGCCCAGGTTACGGTGAGCGGGTTCATCCCATAGCGGTATTTGAGAACATGAGAGGTGTACGCGCTGTCCTTGCCGCCGCTGCCCGGCACGATGACGTCGTATCCACTACCATTTCTGCGGTATTTGTCGAGCAGGGCAACGAGCTGAGCTTCGCGGTCTGACCAATTGATCGTACCCGCCTTGACTTCGTTGTAACGACATGCGTCGCAAATACCATCGTCGCCAAATCCGATCGTCGCCTTACGATCGCCTTGTGTATGCTTGAACTCGACCGTCGAGCTCGGCCGCTGATTCGAGATCACGCAGGACTTGCAGAACAATACCTCTTCGGGCAGGCCAAAATATGCTTTAGATGTCATTAGTTTTTGTGTCCAACATAGAAAAATTCAGCTGCGTGCAGTGTGCCTGAGGCAATGAGAGCCCGTTGATTTCGCGCAGAACTCGTGCGAAACACTCTTTCGTCGCTTCGCCGTAGCGCACGCCCCGATAAATGATCCCCCTAAAGGCAATCAACGAAGTGTTTCTGTATTTCTCTGCTCCAGACCCCCTCGGAACGCAGAACCTGATGGAAGGCGGATGCGCTGTTGCCATCACCGAACAGGACCTGCGGTTGTCGGGGCAATGCCGCTACGCGCGCGATGGCATGGCGAATGTCATCGTGCGTGATTGGGACGTCGATCACCGACGCCGTCTCCACGCGCTTATGCTGCCGCGACCCTAAATTGATCGTTGGCACGCCGAAGTGCGGGGCCTCGCGAATGCCGGCGCTCGAGTTGCCGATCATGTAGTTGGCGTGCTTAAGCAATGTCAGGAAATACTCGAAACGCATCGACGGATAGATCGCGATGCACTTACGGCCGCGCAGGCGCTCGTATTCCTCGATGATGATGTCGGTTCCATGGTCGTTGTTCGGGTATAGGACGACGAAGTTCTGCCCCGATTCGAGAATCTCGTCAACAAGCGTTGATATTTGGCTGCGGATGAAACGGACCTCGGTCGTGACCGGGTGGAACATCAGGATCGCGTAACTCGAAAAGTCGAATCCGTAATAGCGACGGACCTCGTCGAGCGAGGGCAGATCCAACGAATTCATCACGTCGACGTCGGGCGAGCCGATCACGTGAATCGTCTCATCGGTCTCTCCCAGTTGCAGGAGGCGCTTCTTGGCCTGATCGTTGGCGACGAAGTGGAGGTGGGACATTTTCGATATCGAATGCCGAATGACCTCGTCTATAGTCCCCGAAACTTCGCCGCCTTCGATGTGCGCGACGCGAATATTGTTGAAGGCGCCAACAATGGCACCGGCCAGCGGCTCAAGGCGGTCGCCATGCACAACGAGCATGTCCGGCACCACTTCCTTGACGTAATCCGACAAACCGGCGACGGTCTTCGCCAGAATGTGGTCCATCGAATCGTTCTCGTTCTGATTGATGAACCGGTAGAGATTCGTCAGGCCAGCCTTACGAACCTCCTCCCAGGTCGAACCGTATTTCGACAGCATGTGCATGCCAGTGACGAACACATGTACTTCGAAGTGCTCATCGGCCTGCAGATGCAGCATCAGTGATTTCAGCTTGCCGAAATCGGCACGCGTCCCGGTCAGGAAGATGATCTTGCGAGTTGGCACAAAGTTCATGTCAATACATCGGCCTTATCCAGCTGATAAACGCCGCGAATTTCCGCTGCAATTTGGTTACTAAAAAAGCGCATAGTAATCGCTGGCCATGTAGCCACCGCCTCTCGGCGGCTTGATCCGGATGTTCGCTTCGCTGTGCTCACCAGCCGTAATGTCCACCGTGGCGATCGCAGTAGCTAGGGATCCTTCGAGGTTGATGCGTATCTCGACGATGTCGAATGACAGTTGATAGGGGCCGATGGCACGGCCCTTGATGATTAGTTGTTTCGACATAGTTGTTTGCCAGCCTCCAAGACTTCTTCAGAGTGCACATTAATGCTTCGTCTTTTCAGACATTAATTATGAAATAGACCAGCTAGAGGGTGAACCGCCGTTGTCGACGAAAGAGGGTTAGGAAAAAATCGGATGGTGTCATTCGGGTAATTCACTTTATGATGCTCCTGACGTCTCCCTTTAGTCATCTCCTCGTCGAAGGGGGACTGCAGGCACACCGCCCCGTCGAGTGTGGAGGCATTGAACGGGACCTAGTTTAGTTCGAGCACGCTGATGCAGAACTCGGAACGACTTTGCTCATGCAACGAGAAGGCGGCATCAATTTCTTCCCCCGTGCGCAAGGGCGGGATCGGCCAAAAAAACACAAGGTAGAGGTTCGCATCGTACACCTACGACAGTAAGGCTACAAGTAAGTCGGCGACCACATTTTTTGCAACCGCCGTATCGTTTGCCGCGGCGGGCGACCTCCAAGTTCTCGACGATTTCCACAAACAGATAGACCCATCGACAACCTCGGAATCGAGCGCGGCCCGCAGGCTGTCAACGAATAGTTGACGCTCGTCCACCTGTCGCAGGTTCTTGAGTAGTAGGCCCTTTTTGCTGCCTCGCCGATACCAAGACGATTACCGTTATTCTTCTGTAAGTCATCGGCTACTTTCCGCTCACGATCAATGATGCTGCAGTTCATGCGCCGAGCTGCAGGGAGTAGTTGGAGAGAAGCGCCTCGCGATGCCACTCCTCGGCCATAGGCGCCGCCGCGTACTCGTGAAAGCAAGGCGTCCCCAGCGTCCAGTGCAGAAGCTTGGCATCCTGATTCGGGCCAAATTCATCCGGCAACCAGTTCCATATTTTTGGAATTTCACCGATTAAATCGTCCGATAGCCATGTGAAACGATGTAGTTGCGCCCCCGTCGCACCTTCAATGAATTGTGGAGTCACAAATCGATTGGCTGAATGTCCGCAGTTCCATAAAACAACGCTAGACCAATTTTTACGCGGATAGTCTTGGTTTTTCGCACCAAGATATTTCTGTGTTGTTTTTGTTTTATAATCATGGTGAACGCACATCACAGCTTTTGACTCATCACGCATATCCCACAGCTCGGCTATATCGGCTCGCAATAACATATCACCATCTATAAAAATCGCCCACCCCTGATAATTAACCAAATGGGGAACAAGGAATCGACTATAAATAAACTGATTGCTACCATCCAAATGTGTTTCCCGATATCCCCGAAGACTATTAAGAGCAAGGGGGGTAAGTGATACGGGAACACTTGCTTGACGAATTATACTGTTTGTGCATACGTGATAAGCAACAGCCTCACGAGGATCATAGCCGATGAAAATATTAATCACATCTAGGCCTTGATAATTAGTTTGATTGAGGAAATGATGAGAAATACTCGTTCACAGACTCTTCTCCGAAAAGTTCACCGTCAACATCGCAAGTTATACAGGGATCATTCAAAGTACGATTGCCTTGAATTAGATTTTTTCTGAATTCATGCCATCTCATGTTTGCCCAAATTTTATCCAGTGAAGTCATCATGACATTTCCAATGATGTTTTTACGCAACCAGTCGTTTGAGCAACATAATACATTGCCGTTCCAATCAATTAACATTTTATAAAAAGGATAATTACATCGCTTGTTGCTACTGATGGTATCTTGCAGCCCTGACAAAACCGCCCCAGAACGATTATTAAGTATCAAACCAGCCTCTTTCTCTAAGTCACACCCTGGCCAATGCGGCCTAAGGCGAACGCGTTCCATTGGAAACCTGGAATTAGAAATTATTTTAACAATATCTTCTTGCTGCTCAGGCCCATCATATAAATTCCAATATAGACTATTAAGGCCACCATCCCAAAGCTCACTCAAATACTGAGATGTCAACTTATCTCCATTGGTATTCGTCTCCAAAATAATGTCTTTTGAAGCTGCCCTGAACGTTCTTACAATATCTATAAATTCCTTATTGAGAGTTGGCTCCCCAAATCCCGAAAAAGAAACCTTAGCGAAATAATCTAGCCTTTTAATCTCAGAAACTATTCTCTTAACAACCAATAAAGATATCATTAAATTATTATTTGGGTAAATCTCAGGATTAACTCGCGGGCAAAAACCACAAACTCTATTGCAAAGCTCGGTAATGTTAACTTCAATAGTTAGTAATCCGGGCAAAAGCGGAGCTGAACGTCCCGCTCCTCTTAAAGTACGTTCTTGATTTTTTCGATACTCCAGGAAAGAATTTGCTGTCTCTAACATTCGCTACTCCAAAAATTTATTTTTTACCTGAAACTTTCATTTTTTGAACAAGTTCGTAAGGTGCAACATGACTCAAATTAATGACGGATATTTCCACGTGTCGCGGCTGATTTATTAGCCATGCCACAACCTCAGCTATGTAAGATGGGGCAAGCGATACACCATCGATCTTCCCCACTAGCCCAGGATTAATGGTAGTGACTCTGCATAATTTTTCCCGATCCTTAAATCTAACGAGATCAGAAAAATGGTTGATCGCCGCTTTAACTGTTGAATATTCATATCCCTTTGAAACATTTGGTGAAGCAGCCCTTGAACCAATATTTATGATTAATTTTTCTTCTTTTTTCCAAGCATTGTACAGACGCATAAGGAGATCAACCTGCCCCCATGTGTGCATTGCGTTGTTGATAAAAATATCACTGTCGCGAGCTTGATCAACCATACTATTGACATCAGGAAACCTCGCTTTAATTAAGTTGACGTTATTTTCAAGCGATAAAGAACGAGCTATTTCAGCACCAATAAGCCCTGTTCCCCCTGTCATTGAAATTTTGAACACAACTAGCCTCTTAAGGTAATAACGTGTACATGTACGCTTGGGGGTTTTTAAAATTCATTGACTTCACCATTCACTGCTAATTGATCAACCATTCTTTTCCAGTGCGAAGCCCAATCTTCTCCTACCATAGCATAGCTAGTAGTTACCAACTTTATTATTTCGGTACGTTCTTGATTTAAACACCAGGCTTCAGGGGCTTCGAGAAATTTTTCCAGCGATTCAGCAAGACTCCAGACATTTGTATGCAACAGCCCTACTTTCTCAAGTTGCTTAAAATTATTTCGTGCATATTCTTCTTCGTGACAAGTCAATCTTTCCCAATAAAGCATGGTTGGAATTCCTCCGAGAAGACACTCAAAAAATCCAGTTCCTGGTTCATCCCAGACAACTATCCAAGCACTTTGAAGCAATTTCTGATTAAGGCCCTTGTCTAGTTCTCGACATTCACTGTAGTAATTCGGTAAATTAAGCGACAGCTTAGTTAGCACTGATGTATGAATGTCTCTGGAAGTGTAATTGAAGGGTTTATGCAAGACTCGAATACGTCTTTTCGCTAATTCAGTTACAGTTTCTGATATTGCTTCATTTATTTGCTCAAGGAAATCGAGTCTCGACATGCGCAAGGTATTTATTGTTGGCGGAAATGGTTGAATTCGATCAGACATCAACAATACGTCATGAGGTCGTTTAGTTCGAGTTCCAGTTCGCAATGATGGCACCTTTTGCCATGCCTTAACCCGCTCACTGAGCCATGGGCTAGGCAATGTAATTGGACGGATATTCTGGCACACAGGATGCTTAGGAAACTGCTTCCAGCCCCAACTTACAAAATAGTCACAGTAAGCGAATTCCAATTCAACAATACAACCATGATTAACGAATCCGTAGTGTGCGCCATGCTGGACTCCAATCACCGGTATATGCAATTTACGCGCGGCCGCGATCCAATGAATGCTCTCCCCATCAGGCATACCACAAAAAAGTATCGCTGGTGCCGATAATGCTTTCAGATATTGCTCGCACATCAAATGTAGCTGTATCCCTTCCAATCTATCCGGCGGGATCAACTGCAAAAGCAACTCGCAAAAAGACTCCGCTGCACGCATTGCCTGAAATCTGTCAAGCCCTATTTTATGAAAAAATAGGTCATCGCGCAGTGAAGATCCAACCTCTTTTAAAAGCAGCGGAAGTAGCTGTTCTCGAAAGTCCAGCTTTCTTTCATGGACAACATCATTAGCCAGCGGCTTTAGCCACATAAGCCTTCCAACGCCGTATAAACCCTGATCAATCAAAGCCGACTCAATATTGGCCAGACGCAGTGCGGGGATTCTCCCTAATCGAGTAGACAACATCCGGACCATTTTTCGCTTGATGCGTGAAAGAAACGCCGGTCGATCAAAATTTAGATTGCTAACAGGCTTAGGGTTCTTAACATCCGACGGTATCGACCGATCCATACTAACAGTCTCAAGCTGCCAAATAGAAGAAGCCAGTCTAAAAAGCAGATACTGATTGAATTCTTGCGAACCATCTACAAGACTAATTAACTGGACATTAGTTTTCGGCAATGCACTGCAGCTCTTAGCCACACTCAGCGTTGATGCCCCTTCCTTAGCAAGGATTTTATTGAGTCGCAGAACACGATCCACAAAAACATAAGTAATCAGAACTACCGACTCACGCAAAATGACACGAGAGGCTTCTCGGTCTATCCCTTTTGTCTCCGCCACCAACAGAGACAAGCTATCAAGGATTTTGGTGTGAAACTGTGAAAGTTCCGTTATTAGGAAATCCACCTCACTCCGGGTGAGGGAATACGCATTCGAATTATCCGAGGGAAAACAGGCAATTAGCTCATCTGTCAGCGACTCCCTAGGACGATTAGCCCATAGAATCTTCTTCATAACTTGACTTGATGATCGCCCATCACCACTTAGTGGCCAACAATCTCAGAGTAAGTTCCGACTCTTTTGAGATTGCCCGCTTCAAACTCAAAAATTTGATCACATTTACTTAAAGTGCTTAACCGATGAGCAACAATCACTATCGTTAACTCGGATTGCATATCGTCAATTGCCTGCATCACCTTACTCTCGGTGACGTTGTCTAGTGCACTTGTCGCCTCATCGAGAACCAGCAGATCGACACTCTTGTAAAGAGCCCTAGCAATCCCAATACGCTGCCGCTGTCCACCAGAGAGCCTAGCGCCGCGCTCACCGACACGGGTATCGAACTTTTGGTCGAGGGAATCAACGAGTTCATCAATCTGCGCCATCGCAACCGCCGAACGTACCCGTTCGTGATTGACGGTGCTGCAACTACTACTTAAGGCAATGTTATCAACGATGCTCGAGTCGTACAGAAAAATGTTCTGCGGCACATGCGCGACATGCCTTTGCCAGGCCTGCCTGTTGGTACGCGTGATCTCGACGCCATCGACAAGTATTTGTCCGTCAGTGGGTTCTAGCAAGCCCATGAGGACGTCAAGGAAAGTACTCTTACCGCTACCGGTGCTGCCGATGACGCCAATACGCGCGCCTTTGACGATCGACAGATTGAGGTGCCGAAGAATTTTTGGCCCCTCCGGAGAATAGGCAAACTCGACATTACGAAAAACTATTTCGCGCCGGAATTTTATTCCGCTATTAATATTAGAATTGACCGGCAAGCTCTGCTCCATTAGGTCGAGTGCATCACTCAAAGAAGCCTGCCCCCCTCTAATAGACGCCCATCCGGCGAAGCTTTGTTGGAGCATAGGTAACATCTTCTGCGCCCCCATCGCAAAGACACCAAGAATTGGCATAGCGCTAGGAATGTCTTCACTGCGCAGAGCAAGCACATAAGCGAGCAATGAAATCAGTACCATCCCGAATGATTCAACGGCGTACCTGGGGCTAACACTGATTATCTGAACATTAGCCATCGCTTTGCGAAGCCGAGCATCGACTATTTCGAATTGCCTACAATGAATTTTTTGGGTGCCATCGAGGAGCACATCCCTAATACCACCCAAGCCTTCCTGTAAAACTTTTATTACATTAGAATGACTTTCATTAATCTCCCGACTATTTTTAAGTAGACTATTACTAGTAACCAAAATGACCAACGTGTATATTAATATAAATCCAATGAGTGCCATGGAAGTAACTAAGGGTTCAATGGTAAGTAACGTTAAAAAAATCGCACTTAACAGCACTATTGAACTCAGTATTGTCATTACAGGAAGAAGCGTTCCTCCAACAACCGCCTTGGCCTTAGTCGAAATTCCCGCAATAACTTCACTACTGTTGCGCGATAAATGTACCGAGTACGGCTGATATAGCGTACGCCTGAACATTTCAAGGCTGAAATCCGCACCTATTGCATGGCTTAGTCTTGTCTGAACCCAAAGCAGTAAAAACCGCATCCCCCCAGACAAAAAAGCCGCAATCGCAAAAAGAAACGTGATCGGCAATAAAAGTTCAGCAGGCTGACGCAAACCCAGCGGGTGAACGAGGGCGAATTGAATCCAAGAGTTCGAGAAGAGCTTCTCTGGCGCCGTCAACGCTCCCAAAAAAGGCAATACCGCAGCCAAACTCAGCATTTCCGCGAACGAGGCCAAAATCATGAGAACAAAAACGCCAGAAAATTGCAAGCGGCGGGCGTAACCAATATTCGCCCAGAGGCGACGCAAAAGACTGCACAATGAAGATGGCTTCTTTTGGAAACCAGCTGATTTCTGTAGGGCGTATATGAAGCTCAAGGTGATTCAGGCAAGCTACCGCAATGCCGTTTCACGATCAGCAAGCGCGGTCAGCGGGGTTTAGCAGGGGTCAGGAACATTAAAGTGCCGCCAAAGGCACTGCCAAAAGTTCAACTAACCAACTGAATTGTGCCACACCGTCATGACTCGGAGAAAGTTTTTCCCCCAATCGTCATTCCACAAAATCCCTAGACAATTAGCGCATCCTGAGGCTGCCGCTCGAACTCTTGAGTCTGCGTTGATCTAGGTGCAGTAGGCGCCAAACTCGATTGTTGAAACCCATTATGCAATCGAAGATATTGACTCGGCTTCAGCCCTGGCTGAGTAAATCCGTTTTTTGATCCGCTCGCTATTCAAACTGCTACAGAACAAGTTCGGCACCGCGTTATCCCAGCGACTCATGCCGAAGCTCAACCGATTGTATTTGCACAAGCGATTGAACTCGTCACTGCCAAATTGATTGTCCAGATCCGAATGAATGATCACCGTGCCTTTCGGTCTTCTACGGCAGACTGCCGTTGTCAGTGCATCCAGCTCCAAGCTCGTCTGTATGCGTGGCCTCATGCTCCAGGCAACTACTGCACTCGAGTGCAATTCGAGCACCACAGCCAATAAAACCAGCCTTCATGCGTTCAGATATAGGTGATGTCCGCGACCAAGGCATGGTCGGGCTCGTCAAGCTGAAATTGTCGCGCCGGCTGGTTCGATGCCACATTAAGGGGTTACCCACTTTGTATCTGGGGCGCTTGTAGCCACGTAATGATTTGATCTGCCCAGCACGCATCAAACGGGCAACACGGGTTTCGTTGCACACCACGCTCGGCGCCTTCAGATAAAGAAGATGGCGGGCTACCATAAATGCCATACTTTGGCCATAGAATGCCGAAATCTACTCAGTCAGTCTCTCGACGGCTTGGCCCTTTGGGGCATCGGCTCGAGCAACCAAGTGTAATCCCGCTGCGATGTACTTTGAGAACACGGCACATACCAGTTAGCCGAAACTCATTCTGGTGCTTCGTGAACGCGTACTTTACCCGGACTGCTTGGAAACCTACGCGGCGGCCTTTTTTTATTTTTACGCTACTCGGTCGTGCGTCTGAGTTCAGCATTGAGTTTGACCAACTCGGCCTACATTGCTAGCATGTCACCCATTCTCGTGCCCTCGGTAGCTTTGAATTTACGCACCCAAGTGTGACGCGTCCCTTCACTCAATCCCAGCCGTTCTGACACATCCACTTCGGCGCGCCACTTATCTACCACTTGCATGACGGCCTCGGCCTTGAATTCGACCGTGTGCTTGACTCTTTGCACATCAATTTCTCAATTTCAGTTTTTCATCTTAGAAATCTACTGATTTGAAGGAAGGCAAATCACCTACAAATTAGGTGGGCAGATCTGAATCTGTTCAGTATCCACTTAAGCTGCACAAAAAAATAGTCAAAAAAACCGCTGCCCTCTTGCGAAGACAACGGTTCTTGTTTGGTGGCCTGGGGCAGAATCGAACTGCCGACACGCGGATTTTCAATCCGCTGCTCTACCAACTGAGCTACCGGGCCGGTAAGCCTAAGATTATAACAGGACTTTTTACCCTTCCAGAGAGCCGTAATGCAACGATCAACTGTTGCGTTTGCTGCGCGACAAATCAACACCCAATTGCTTGAGCTTACGGTACAAGTGGGTTCGCTCTAGACCCGTTTTCCCGGCAACTTTGGTCATCGAGCCAGATTCTTGTGTCAGGTGAAACTCAAAATAGGCTTTTTCGAAGGCATCGCGGGCTTCACGCAAGGGGCGATCGAGGTCAAAGCTTTGCTGAACTTCTAAGACGGCCGC
>JACCDH011680650.1_pt1 | contig 27980 bp, 23 predicted proteins | sample 7442481 | NCBI WGS metagenome assembly JACCDH01 (sample SAMN15323433, study PRJNA562643) | freshwater metagenome | isolation source: river surface water | place: USA:Blue River Watershed | collected 2017-08-15 | reverse complement strand
TTCATCAATCGTTTCAATACCTCCAGGGTAGTGTCTATCTCCTCCTTGGTAGTATATCTTCCAAACGAAAATCTCACACTCGCCTGTCCTGGTCTCAATGCGTTGATGGCGGTTAAGACGTGCGACCCCTTGGTAGCCCCACTGCTGCAAGCACTGCCGCCCGATGCGCATATGCCTTCCAAATCCAACAAGAACAAAAACATGTCGCTGTTGCTGTGCGCCGGAAAGGTGCAGTTCAATACAGTATACAAACTGTCCGCCGATGCGCTGTTGCCATTAAAGACAATTTCGTGAAAGGTTTCCTGCAAGCGCGTTTTCATGTATTGCTTCATTGCACTGATGTGCTGCTGATGCTCCTCCAAATGTGAGTAGGCGAGTTCTAGAGCCTTGGCCAATCCAAGGATTCCCGAGATATTCTCCGTCCCACCACGCAATCCACGCTCTTGTCCGCCTCCTGTGATGTCGGCGTTGAGCTTCAAACTTTTATTGATGTAAATGAATCCCACTCCCTTGGGTCCATGAAACTTGTGCGCCGCTGCATTCAACATCATTACGGGTGTCTGCTGCAAATCAAAAGCATAATGTCCCATCGTCTGCACGGTGTCACTGTGGAAGATGGCTTGGTACTTTTGACACATTTCTGCTACTTCCTGCAAGGGCAAGAGATTCGCTATCTCATTGTTGCCATGCATCAAGGTGACGTAACTTTTGGGATGCGCTTTTAACAGCTCTTCCAAATGTGTCAAATCCACATCGCCGTTGTCTTTTAAGTGAACGTAATGCAGCTTCGCTTTTCCTTGCTGATCCAATAGCTCAGCGGTTTTTACAATGGCACTGTGCTCAATGGGGGTGGTGATGATGTGCTCACATCCCAAATCACGCACAGCTGCGTGCATCGCCAAATTGTCGGCTTCTGTTCCTCCGCTGGTGAAATAAATCTCCCCAGGTTGGCAGTTCAAAGCCTTGGCAATGGTGCGGCGGGCGGTTTCAATGGCCGACTTGGTAACGCGTCCCAAATGGTGGCTGGATGATGGATTGCCAAAGTGATCTCTCAAGTAAGGCGTCATCGCCTCAAATACTTCCGGTGCCAATGGTGTGGTGGCCGCGTTGTCTAAATAAATGCTTTTCATGCGATCGAAATGTCGTTGATTTCTTGGATCCATTGCTCGGCTTTGGCATCGGCCATTTCTTGTGTGCCTGCTTCGGTATAAATGCGAATGATGGGCTCCGTATTACTGCGGCGCAAATGCACCCAGTAGTCTGGAAAGTCAATTTTTAATCCGTCAATGGTGTTGATGTTCTCATGCCCAAACTTGGTTGTCAATGCAGCCAATATTTTTTCCGATGGCTTGCTGGGATCCAAATCGACTTTCTTTTTGCCCATGTAATAGGCGGGATATGTTTTTTTCAATTCAGACAAGGGCAGATTCATTTCTGCACAATGTGAAAGGAACAGGGCAATGCCAATCAAGGCATCGCGTCCATAATGCAATTCGGGAACGATGATTCCGCCATTTCCTTCTCCGCCAATCACCGCGTTGACCGCTTTCATTTTCTCGACAACATTCACTTCACCAACTGCCGATGCGTGGTATTCGCCTCCGTGCTTAACGGTTACATCGCGCAAGGCGCGTGTGGAGCTGAGGTTGGAAACGGTATTTCCTTTGTTGTATTTTAGGACATAGTCAGCAATGGCGACCAATGTATATTCTTCTCCAAACAAAACACCTTGCTCGTCGATGAAAGCCAAACGATCAACATCTGGATCCACGACGATTCCCAAATCGGCGCCTTGTTCGCGGATCACTTGGCAGGTTTCTACCAAGTGCTCGGCCAAGGGCTCTGGATTGTGGGCAAAGCGACCGTTGGGCTCTGCATTCAATACCGTGATGTGCTCGACACCCAAGGCGCGCAGCAATTCAGGAATGAAAATCGATCCCGAAGAATTGATGCCATCAACGACCACTTTGAAATGCTTATTTGCAATGGTTGTCTTTTTTACCAATGGGTGTTGTAAAATGGCGTCGAGGTGGTAGCTCCAATCGGTTTCTTTTTGAATGCTTCCCAATTGATTTACTGCTGCAAAATCAACCCCTTTTTCGGCCCATTCCAATACCTGTTGACCCAAGGCAGCAGAGATGAACTCTCCTTTGCTGTTCAACAGTTTTAAGGCATTCCATTGTGCTGGATTGTGGCTAGCGGTGAGGATGATACCGGCATCCGCTTGGTAATGCGTTACCGCCATTTCTACCGTGGGAGTGGTGCTTAATCCCAAGTCGATGACCTTGGCACCCATGCCCACCAATGTTTGCGCAGCCAATGTGGCAATCATCTCACCAGAGATGCGCGCATCGCGGCCGATGACGATGGTGATGTCTTTTTTATTCAATTGTGCTTGATGAACAGCACAGAAAGAAGCGGCGTATTTCACGACGTCCAAGGGCGTCAAATTGTCGCCTGGCATGCCTCCAATGGTTCCGCGTATACCGGAAATAGATTTGATCAGTGTCATAAGTCAGCGGTAAAAATACGCAAACTTTCATGGCGAAAAGCGTTACCTTAGTAGCATGAAACCTTGGCGGTTTATCGGTATTGCCCTCACCTTTCTTTTGATGTCTGCTTGCAGAGAAAAAAGCAAGCCCGTTTTTGTGCGGGACTGGGATCAAATTGTCGCCAAAGATTCCCTGATTGTCCTCATCGAGAATAGCGCCTCTACCTTCTTCAATTACCGTGACGAACAAAGGGGATTTGATTACGAGTTGATCAAAACGTTTTGCGAAGCCCACCACATAACCCCGGTTTTTAAAGTAATGGACAATGTTGATTCCATGTTCCATGATTTGAATGCCGGAAAGGCCGACATTATTGCCTCTAATATCACTCAAACAGCGGAGCGAGACTCCATCGTTTCCTTTTGCACCCCCTTGTACACCACCAAACAAGTGTTGGTTCAGCGTTGGGCTTCTAAGGATTTGAAAGACAAATATTCTTGTTTGCAAGATACCGCGTCATTGGATTCTTTGTCGATCAGTGTTCATGCGTATTCCACTTTTCACAGTCGTCTAAAAGCAATGGAAGAGTCGTCTGGTAAGCCTTGGTCCATTTTGACCGCACCAGGAAAATACTCTACTGATGATTTGGTTCGCCTGGTTGCTGAAGGAAAAATTGAGGCCACAGTGACTGATGCGAGTTTGGCCGGGATACTCAGCGAAGATTATCCCAATATTCAATTCGATTTGTCCATTACTGTACCTGAGCCGATTGCTTGGGTAGTGCGGAAGAATTCAGTTGTTTTAAAAGACAAAATCAATGAATGGCTTGCCAAAGAGCGGGTGCAATGGATGATTAAAGATTTGCGCAAAGAATATTTTAAATCCAATACCACGCACACTGCACTCTTCCATTCGGATGTGACTTTGCCCAAGATCAAGGGGAATCAGATTTCCAAGTATGATGCAAATTTTAAAGATGCTGCGAAGTCCATTGATTGGGATTGGCGATTATTGGCGGCATTGTGTTATCAGGAATCCAATTTTGATCCTTCAGTTGTTTCGCGTCACGGCGCATTTGGCTTGATGCAGTTGATGCCTGAAACGGCATTGAAGTACGGTTGCGACAGCACGGATTCTGTTGCAGGCAATATCCAAGCGGGAGCAATGCTGATCAAACAATTGGATAAGGCTTTGTCCAAGAGGGTTAGGAACAGAGAGGAGCGATTGAAATTTGTTTTGGCTTCATACAACGCTGGATTGGGGCATGTATTGGATGCCATAGAAATTGCAAAATACAACAAGACGCCCGATACCTTGTGGTTCAATCATGTAGAGAACGACTTGTTATTGAAGGCACAAAAGGAGTATTATACCTTGCCCGGAGTCAAGAGTGGGTATTGCAGGTGCCATGAGACCTATCATTTTGTGCATCGGGTATTGAGTTTTTACGATCATTTTAAATCCAAAGTGAAATGAAAAAATGGATCATCGTTGGGTTGATACTAGTGGTATTTTCAGCCTGCAAAAAGAAGGACAACCATTGGTCACTCAATGTGAATGTTAAAGAGGATTTTGGTCTGAGTGCTCTGTCAGGCGCAGAAGTGAAACTTCAAGGCAAAAAGCTTTCATCCGGTGTATTCAATGATGTTTGGACCGATGTTGCAGCGGCTTCGACAGATGGAGCAGGAAATGCAAATGTACATTTTGAAAGAGATAGTTATGCTGCGATGCAGTTGGAGGTATCACGTCCGAATTATTTTACAGAGGTTGTTGCATTGAACCCAGATGACTTTGAGGTCGGAGAGACCCTAGAGCGCTATGTCAACTTGACACCCATGTCTACTGTTTTGGTGTATTTAAAAACAACTGATCCATCGGCAAGCATCAGTTTGCAGATTTTTTCCAACCAGGATCAATGCAATTGCGATGATTTGGGATTGATAGAGATCGGGGGGAGTGAAGAGTATTCTCATGTTTGTTATGCGGCTGGTGGCCGATGGATCAAATATCAGATCAATTCCAACGGCCCTTCGGGACCCTTGCAATATTTTGACAGTTTGTATGTCGAACCTTTTGTACAAAATACTTTGGATTATATTTACTGAATCAACGACGAAAAGATGAAGCGTAAATTAATTTTCGGCCTTTTGGCCGTGTTGTTTTTAAATTCCACTGCGGGAGCACAGCAATTGCCCAACGGGTTTACCGATCAAGAATGGCAGTTGGTCAAATCCGGGGAGGTTACTCCAGGTGTCTTACCCAATGGTATTACCACGCCTCCAGTGGGCAGCCATTTGCGGAGCGCAGCAGAATGGGAGGAGATTCAATGCTTGACCATTGCTTGGACAGGCTATACCAATATTTTGAAAGCCATTGTCGCAGCGGCCAAATTGGAAACCCGTGTGATTATTCTGTCAGAGGATGTGCAGGCCACCCAGGACTATTTGTTGTCCACTCAAGGAGGAACGGCGCTGCCAGATTTGAACAATGTGACCATTTTGTCTTGTAATTTCGACTCCATTTGGATGCGTGATTATGCGGGCAATACCGTTTATAAAAATGAAGTGGACAGTTTGGTCATTGTGGATTGGATCTACAACCGACCAACCCGTCCAAATGATGATGCTTCACCGGAGTGCGTAGCAACAGAATTGAATGTTCCTTTGCACACCATGACGGTTGCTCCCAACGATTTGGTGAACACTGGAGGGAATTGGATGGTGGATGGACTCGGAACAGCCTTTGCCAGTGAATTGATCTTGGAAGAGAACATCGCTGGTAATCCGTATGGTGTATCTGCAAAAACAGAATCACAAATTGATGGGATCGTTGAAGATTATTTGGGCATCAATCGTTACATCAAAATGAATACCCTCCCCTATGATGGTATTCACCACATTGACATGCACATGAAGTTGTTGGATGAGGAGACCTTGTTGGTTGGTGAGTATCCTGATGGCGTTTCAGATGGTCCACAAATCAATGCCAATATAGAGTACGTATTGAGCAATTACAATTCTGTGTGGGGAACACCTTACCACATTGTGCGCATTCCCATGCCGAGTTCAGCAACAGGCGGATGGCCCAGCACGGGCTCTTCTTACAGGACTTTTACCAATGCCGTTTTTGTGAACAAGACCATTATCCTTCCTACCTACCGCGAGCATGTGGATACCACAGCTTTGCGTATCTGGGAAGAGTCCATGCCAGGATACAACATTGTAGGAATTGATTGTGACAACAACACGTCCAATATCATCAGCCAAAGTGGCGCCATTCACTGTATCACGCACAGTGTTGGAGTGGAAGATCCCATGTTGATTACGCATCAGTCTTTGCAGGATACTGACAACGATCAAGATCCCTACAACGTGACGGCTTATATCAATCACCGATCTGGAATTGCTAGTGCCCAATTGTTTTGGAGGTTGTTAGGAAATACAACATACAATGTGGTAGATATGATAAATGTAGGCAACGGCAATTGGCAGGGTTTTATCCCGGCGCAAGCGGTTGGTACAACAGTGCAATATTATGTTCAAGGTGAGGCGGTATCAGGAAAGGTGCAGGTTCGTCCCATCACTGCGCCAGCAGGTTATTGGGATTTTTCCATTGTGGGTGTGAATGCTGTTGCCAATATTTCTCCTATTTTGGAAACCAAATTGTTTCCCAATCCAGCCTCTGCCATCACCTGTCTTCGTTGGAATGCACCCTTCACCTCGGAGTATCAGGTGGATTTGTTGGACATGACAGGAAGAAAGGTCTCTAGCCTATTCAATGGAACGGCAGCCATTGGTGAGAAACAAATATTTTTCAATGCGAATGAACATCCTGCTGGCGTTTACTTGGTGCAAATCAAGCACCAGTATGGAGTTCAAACCATTCATTTCTGCATACAATAATGAAATCAAGAAGAAATTTTTTAAAGGCGCTTCCAGCATTGGGAGCGCTTCCTTTTTTAAGCTTTAGAGGATTGGAACGGAAGCCAACTCCAGCGAAGAAGCGCTTTCAAAAAGGCTTGGTATTGAGTACTTGGAATTTTGGTTTAAAAGCCAATGAGGCGGCGGCGGAGTCATTTCAAAAGGGAGGTAAAGCGGTAGACATGGTCGAAGCTGCTGGAAGAAGAATGGAGGATGATTTGAGTGAATTGTCCATTGGTTTAGGAGGATTCCCGGACAGAGATGGTCATACGACCTTGGATGCCTGCATCATGGATCATCATGGCAAGGCGGGATCGGTTTGTTTTTTAGAACAAATCAAGCATCCGGTTTCTGTTGCGCGTGCCATCATGGAAAAAACACCCCACGTGGTGTTGGTAGGGGAAGGAGCACAGCAGTTCGCCGTGAACAATGGATTTGAATTGGATACTTATAAAAATCCCGAAGCGGTGAAGGCCTGGAAAGAATGGTTGGTGAAAAGCGAATACAAACCAGTCATCAATATTGAGAACCATGACACCATTGGTATTTTGGCCATGGACGCACAAGGCGATTTGAGTGGAGCTTGCACCACCAGTGGTTTGGCTTTTAAGATGCGTGGTCGAGTGGGCGATTCACCCATCATCGGTTCTGGATTGTATGTGGACAATGAGGTAGGCGCTGCGACGGCTACTGGATTAGGAGAAACCATCCTGCGCGCGTGTTCTTCTTTTTTGATTGTCGAGTTGATGCGTCAGGGAATGTCTCCACAGGCCGCTTGTGAAGAAGCCATTCAACGTTTGGTGAAAATCAATACACCAGGAATATTAAAAATGGAAGACTACCAGGCTTGCTTTCTGGCGTGCAATGCATCGGGTGAAGTGGGTGCATACAGTGTTCACCCAGGTTTTACCTATGCCATTTGGAAAGAAGGAAAAGCTGAAGTATTAAAGTCGAAGAGCTTATTGGGCTGAAAATTTCGATTGCACTTCTTCAAGAACAGTGGCAGGTCCGCCATGGTGCTCGAAGATTAATGCTGTGGGAAATTGCTCGTTTTTCCAGTTGATCAATTCGCTTTCATCCGAAGGGCTTACTGCTCCGGTAAATACAATCATGTCCAAGGATTCTGATTTGTATTCCTCGATGATTTCATCCACAGATGCATAACCCACCACTGAGAATCCGCCTTTTTCCAAAATCGATTGGACGTTGTCCACCATGTATTGGTGTTTACCCAGGATCAATATTTTTTTGGTTGCATTTTCTTCCATACCCACAAATTTTCGCGTTGCAAAAGTAAGCCTTACAATCAATTTTGGGTTTAATTTGTTCATGATTTCATCAACATGTTGAATTATTTACGAATAACCCGTCCTATTAATCTGATAATCATAGGTATAACTGTTGTGGTTCTTCAGTGGTTGGTGAAAACACCGCACAATTGGTGGTCTTTTGAAACGGTATTGATCTTGCTCAAGGCCATGGTATTGGTCTTGGTTGCTGCAGGAGGTTATGTCATCAACGATTATTTCGACCAACGCGCAGATGCCGTCAACAAGCCAAAGGAGCAGATCGTAGGGGTTCATTTAACGGGCAAAAGGGCCATTCTCATTCATATCTTGTTTTGTGCCTTGGCCTTGGTCTTTTCTTTTTTTCTCAGTCATGTTTATCACAATCACTTTTATTGGTTGATGACTTTGATCTTGATTTTTGCGCTGTTGGTTTATACTCCTTTTTTTAAACGCACCATGATTTTTGGTAATGTGCTTGTTGCAGCTATCGTGGCTTGTCTGCCGTGGTGGGCACTCATGGATCTTGTCCCAGCCTCTTTGTATTCCATGGTGTGGGCCATGGTTTTCTTCTCTTTTTTTTCCAATTGGATTCGAGAAGTGGTGAAAGACATACAGGATGTTCAGGGAGATGCTATCGGTCAATACCGCAGTATTGCTTTGGTCAAAGGGATTGGTGCGGCATCGATGGTGGTGAAATGGGCTTGGTTGGGATTGCTTTTTAGCGTGATTGTGTTTCACTTGGTTGCGGTCAACCCAGACCAACGGGTTGCGCTCAATTTGATGGTCATCCCAGGATTCATAGGGTGGTTTCCAACTTGGATTGCCAAGGAACCCAAAGATTACAAACGCATCGCTCGATTGATGAAATTGTGGATGATTTTGGCTACTGCTGGTTTTGTTCTACTTTTTGTATGATTTCCGCCAGCATTTGAAAAACCAAATGCGTGGGTAAGCCCATGACGTTGTAGTACGATCCCTTCAATTCTTCAATCGCCACCAATCCCCAAAAGTCCTGTGCTCCATAGCTTCCCGCTTTGTCCATGGGGTGATAGTGGTCAACATAATAATCCATCCAGTGCTCATCCATTTGCGCAAATTTGACTTGTGTACTGTCCCAATTGGAGAGGGTTTGATTTCCCTGCTGGACAGTCACTCCGGTGAAGACCGTATGCCATTGCCCGTTGAGTTGACGCAACATTTGTATCGCTTCTTCCCTGTTGATGGGTTTGTTGAGCGCCGATTGGTTGTGCCAGACAATGGTGTCCGCTGTAATGATGATGGTGTCTGCATCATACGCATTCTCTAATGCGGCTGCTTTTTTTTGCGACAAATAAACAGGGATTTCGTGTTCTTTCAAGGATAGCGGAAAATCTTCATTGATGTCCAAACCAATGGATTCAAATTGGAGTCCCATGGATTGGAGCAACTCCCTTCTTCGGGGAGATTGTGAGGCCAAAATGATTTTTAAATCCTGAAATTTATCGATGTTCATCTTGCGAAGGTATTGCGGTTAAGGCCTACCTTTGCGCATGCATCAACAAATTTTAATTCTTGATTTTGGTTCCCAAGTAACCCAATTGATTGCGCGTCGTTTGCGCGAATTGAATGTGTATTGTGAAATTCATCCTTGGAATAAAATCCCCGAAATTTCCGCTCAAGTCAAAGGGGTAATCTTATCCGGAAGTCCTTTTTCTGTTCATCAAGAAGGAGCACCCATGCCTGATCTAAATGAAATTTATTCAAAGTATCCAGTATTGGGAATTTGTTATGGCGCACAACTGATGGCCATTCAAAATGATGGGGCCGTGGTTCGTTCCACCCACCGTGAATACGGCAGGGCTTTGTTGAATGAGGTAGACACAAACAATGTTTTGATGCAAGGCATTTCGTTGAATAGCCAAGTGTGGATGTCGCATGGCGATACCATTGAGTCGGCTGGTTCTGAAGCCTTGGTGCTTTGTAGTACAGGGGATGTTCGCTTTGCCGGTTATCAATTGAAAGACCGTCCACATTTTGGGGTACAGTTTCATCCTGAAGTATATCACAGCTCTGAGGGAACTCAGTTGCTGAAGAATTTTGTGAAGGACATTTGTGGATGCACAGGGGATTGGACACCCGCCGCATTTGTGGAAGAAACCATTGTTGAATTAAAAAACAAATTGGGTGACGATCATGTCATTCTTGGATTGAGTGGTGGTGTCGACTCTACAGTGGCTGCAGTTATTTTACATCAGGCCATTGGCAGTCGTTTGCATTGCATTTTTGTGGATAACGGATTGTTGCGCAAGGATGAGTTTGACCAAGTGTTGGCCGATTATGAGCACATGGGATTGAACATCAAAGGTGTGAGGGCAGCAGAACAATTTTACGCAGCATTGAAAGGGTTGGATGATCCAGAAGCCAAGCGCAAAGCCATTGGAAAAACATTCATTGATGTATTTGATGAGGAATCCAAAAAAGTAGAAAACGCCAAATGGTTGGGTCAGGGCACCATTTATCCAGATGTGATTGAGAGTGTGAGCGCTGCAGGCGGACCATCGCAAACCATCAAGAGCCACCACAACGTTGGCGGACTTCCTGACTACATGAAATTACAAGTAGTGGAACCGCTTCGTTCTTTGTTCAAGGATGAGGTGAGACGGGTAGGGGCGAGTTTGGGAATCGCAGCGCATTTATTGGCGCGTCACCCTTTCCCCGGTCCCGGATTGGGCATTAGAATTTTGGGTGACATCACCCCTGAAAAAGTGAGTTTATTGCAACAAGCCGATGCCATTTTCATCAACGCACTCAAGGCAGAAGGATGGTACGATAAGGTTTGGCAAGCGGGTGTCATTTTACTGCCCGTGAAAAGTGTGGGGGTGATGGGCGATGAGCGAACCTATGAGCAAGCCGTTGCTTTGCGCGCTGTTTCGAGCACGGACGGCATGACCGCGGATTGGGTCGATTTGCCTTATTCCTTGCTGGCCAAGGTGAGCAATGATATCATCAACCAAGTCAAGGGCATCAACCGTGTGGTGTATGACATCAGTTCCAAGCCACCCGCGACGATTGAATGGGAATGATATTTGTCCAATAGAAATCATTACTTTTACCTCATGAGATACCTACTGTTGGTCTTGTTATTTTGTTCTAATCAACTTTGGTCGCAAATCACGGCGCCCGTTCAAAAAATTGATGGCGTTGATTATTACATGCACAAAGTAGAGAGCGGACAAACCTTGTACAGCATTTCCAAATTGTACAATGTGGGGATCAAAGAAATTCAAAAGACCAATAATTTACCAGCCGAAGGTCTTCAACTGGGTCAAACTTTGAAAATTAGAAAAGGGGGAAGCGGAATGCCCAATCCCTCGGATGAATTGGTGGTTCCGGATCGGGACTACGCCAATTTGAATGTCGCTTCAGGTTTTCATTTGGTACAACCCGGTGAAACGGCTTTTAGCATTTCCCAGAAATACAAATTGAAGCTGGATGAGTTTTATGGATTAAATCCTGGAACAGAGAATGGAATAAGCATCAACCAAAAAGTGCGGATTTCATCCAAAGCTCCCGCACAACAAACTTTTCAAGTAGCACCCAAGTCGTCAGAGGGAAAGTTTAAAGTTTATCTTCTTCTTCCTTTCCTTTCTGGAGTTCCAGATTCAACCATTACCCAAAGGCAAAAGGTCATTCGGCAAACGGCTTTGGAGTTGTACCGTGGAATGCTCTTGACAGAAGGTGAGATGGAGAAGTCAGGATTGAAAGTGGAGATTGAAGTAGTTGATTTTTATGACAATGTTGAACTCATTAAACAGTGGACGCAAGGCAACCGACTCAACGACGCTGATTTGATCATTGGTCCGCTTTTTAAGGAGTCGCTGGAAGCATTGGCTGCATGGGCCAAGAAACGAAACATTTGGGTGGTTTGTCCGGTGCCCATCAGCAATAAAATATTGATGGGCAATGAGCGCATCATCAAAGCTTTTCCAAGTGATGTTTCACAGTGGGGAGCCACAGCAAGATATGTCTTAGAAAAGAAATCTGACAAGGTTCCTGTATTCCTTTATGCAGGAAAGACAGAGGCCGAGAAGAAACGTGCTGAGGCATTCAAATCGCGTTATTTCAAATCAGGATTGAAGAACATAAAGGTTTCCAATAATTTGGATTCGTTGTTCACCACAAGAGCCGGGCAGATGGATTCTATGGTGGTTGTTATCCCATCTCAATCACCTGAAATTGCTCGAAAATTCAATGGTAAAAGTCATTTGCTTCAACGCACTTGGGTATTGGGAATGTCGGAATGGGTGGATCATTTGTCGGAAGGAGATGCCGAAGGGGAGACCAAAAACAAGTTAAAGTTTACCTTCACCAAATCGGCACAGACAGAGTCTGAAGATCCAGATGCGGCGCAATGGATAAAGCAATACCACAAAGCCTACTTTACCCATCCTACGGAATACTCTTTTTGTGGTCATGATATATTAAAGTCTTTTGTTCAGCAACAAGCCATGGGGAAATTGGATTTATTGTCCAATGACATGTTGATCAATGGACTTTTTTGCAACATCGATCTGGTTCAGGTGGGCAGAGGTAATGGTTTTGAAAATGTAGGAGTGGTCATCATGGAATCTCATCAAGGTGTGGTGATTAGAGTGAAATAGTATGGTTTTTAAAGACAAAATTAAATCGGCCTTTCAGGAGGCGCAGCGTTCCATTTGTCAGGCCTTAGAAGCGGAGGATGGATTAGGTAAATTCAGTGAAGAGTTGTGGAATCACGAATCTGGAGGAGGGGGTATTACCCGGGTCATTCAGCATGGAGGAGTATTAGAAAAGGGTGGTGTGAATTTTAGTGCAGTGGAAGGAGAGATTCCAATTTTTATGAAGAGTCATGTGGCCTCAGCGGCAACGCATTTTTTCGCCACTGGAATTTCCATTGTTTTGCATCCCTCATCCCCATTGATTCCCATCATTCACATGAATGTACGTTACTTTGAAACCAATGGGGGAGACGCTTGGTTTGGCGGCGGTATCGACCTTACTCCAATTTATGTTGTTAAGGAGGACGCTAGAGATTTTCACCAAGCATTGAAGGATGTTTGTGATCGCTATGATCAAGAGTTTTATCCAACACAAAAAAAATGGGCGGATGATTATTTTTTCAATCAACATCGCCATGAAACACGCGGTGTAGGAGGAATTTTTTATGATTATGTGAAGCCTGCAGATGGAAGGTTCAGCCATGAAGTATTGATGCAGTACGCCTTGGATTTGACCAAAACCTTTGTGCAGGTATATGTGCCCTTGATGAACAAGTATAAAGCCATGCCTTTCACCGCTGAGCAAAAAGAATGGCAATTGATGCGAAGGGGAAGGTATGTCGAGTTTAATTTGGTTTATGACCGGGGAACCAGATTCGGATTGGAGACCGGCGGTCGCATAGAATCAATTTTGATGAGTTTGCCCGAATATGCTTCTTGGAAATATAATTTTAAACCCGAAGAAGGAAGCACAGAGCAAGCGACTTTGAACGCACTGAAGAAGGATATCAATTGGTTGGAGTCATGAGTTACCGAATTTTTTTATTGTCCTGTATGGTGGGACTTTTCACCTATGGCACCGCGGCGCAAATGCGAATTGATTTTCAGGGGCCTGTTACTTTTGTTCTAAAAATCAATGGACATGGTGTTAATCAATTCCCATGTCATCGTATTGGATTTGATTGGGAAACAAAGGATAAAAAGTTTCAGTTGGTCACGCTATTATCGAATGGGGATTCATTAACGCAAGCCCTAAATTATAAGTCAGGGTATCACCAGCAATATGAATTACAGCAGGTCAAGAATGTCTGGAAGTGGCAGTTGTCTGGCGAGAATACTTGGCTCTTGGATACTACGCAATACGCGGAAATAGTGACTTTGGATCATATTTATTCAGGATCTAAGTTGTGCGACGCACCAATGGGTGAAGAGCAGTGGTCTGTTTTTAGTGGAGAAGTGCAATCCAATCTTCTGTCGGCACAAAAGCTTCAAACCATTTCGATGTTGTCAGCGGGGTCTTGTTGTTCTGTAGAGCAATGGACCAAATTGATGAACCAGTTTGAATTAGAAGACGATAAATTGGCTTTTCTCAATGCCATCAAGACTCGGATTTATGATTGGGACAATAGAATGATCTTGGCGGATTCTTTTTTGGTAGAACGAAATAGAAATAAGGCCTTACAACTTTTGTCGCTGTAACAGGTTTGCTTATTTTTGTTGGAATAAATTACAAAAACATGCGCTTTCAACCAGGAGTTCTCACAGGAGATCAAGTAACAGAATTATTGAATGATGCCAAGGATAGAGGCTATGCCATCCCTGCGGTAAACGTGATCGGTACCAACAGTGTCAATGCTGTTTTGGAAACAGCGAGAGAGGTAAATTCTCCTGTGATTATTCAGTTTAGCAATGGCGGCGGTGCATTTTATGCGGGCAAGGGTTTATCCAATGCCGACCAACAAGCGGCCATCGCTGGTTCTGTGAGTGGCGCGCACCACATCCATCAAATTGCGGCTTTGTATCAAGTACCTGTGATTATTCATACAGACCATTGTGCAAAGAATTTATTGCCATGGATGGATGGAATGTTACAACATGGTGAGTCCTTTTTTGAGCGCACTGGAAAGTCATTGTTCTCCTCTCATATGTTGGATTTTTCTGAAGAGTCATTGGAAGAAAATATTGAATTGTCCGTTCAATACTTTGAGCGCATGAATAAAATGGGCATCACCTTAGAGATTGAATTGGGTGTTACAGGTGGTGAAGAAGATGGTGTAGACAATTCAGATGTGGACAGCAGCAAGTTGTATACCCAGCCTGAAGAGGTAGCCTATGCCTATGAGCACATGAAGAAAGTAAGTCATCGTTTTACGGTAGCGGCAGCTTTTGGAAATGTACATGGGGTATATAAGCCTGGTAATGTCAAGTTACAACCCGTCATCCTCAACAACTCTCAGAAATTCATACAAGAGAAATACAGTACGGTAGAAAAACCCATTCATTTTGTATTCCATGGTGGAAGTGGTTCAACCCGCGAAGAGATCAGAGAAGCCATCAGCTATGGGGCCATCAAAATGAACATCGATACGGATATGCAATGGGCCTACACGGAAGGTATCCGCGATTACATGGCCAACAAGTCGGCTTATTTGCAAGCACAAATAGGCAATCCTGAAGGCGCGGATAAACCCAATAAGAAGTTCTATGATCCGAGGGTTTGGTTGCGCGAAGGTGAAAAGACCTTTGTCAATCGTTTAAAAATGGCCTTCGAAGATTTGAATTGTATTCAGCGCAACGCCTAATTACATCAATTGTATTGTTTCCTCTTTCAGTTTGTCCAAGGCAATCTGAATAACACTGTTCTGTGTTTCAGCCTCCAATTGAAAAATCACATTGCTCAATTCCATTGCGTTGGCTTCTATACCAACATGCTGAAAGGCTGCTTTGATCAACTCAATAGTACTGTCCTTGGCCAATTGAACGCTGGTCCATGTGGCCGCTGAAACATAAATTTGCAGTCCCATATTGTGGTCATACTCTTCCCGAATATTGCGCATCAATTCATGCTGTAGCTGTGTTGCTGTGAGTTGATTGACGGGTTGTCTCAAAATCAAATGAGTAGGCTTGGTGCGTTCTAGCATGATGGTCAGTCTTTCCAGCGCAGATAGCTTTAAAGGAATAAACAATTTGTGCTTGGTGCGTTGGGTCATTTGACGCTCTTTCCGCATGGCCACCTGCTTCCACTCCTTATTTAAAAACCATGTGATGCCGATGGCTGTAACAACCACCATGAATGCCAACCATAAATTTTCCATCGAATTCCTTTTTTTGCAAAGATGTCATTAATTTCGATGAATGTACAAGAGAATTTACTGCTTTGTTTTTTTGGTTTTGGGATTTTCCCTTTCCCATGCCCAATGGCTTCAGCGAAATGATAATATTCCAGTTAAGATAGACAATTACTTCATTGCCAACGCTTGGGCAGGCGGATTGAACGCGCCTCAATTTTCTAACATTGATCTCAACCAAGATGGAATATTGGATTTGTTCGTATTCGATCGACAGGCCAATCGGGTATTAACCTTTGTTCAAACTTCAGATGTTCAGGGGCAATCGTACTGGTATCACGCACCGCAATATCAGAATGCCTTCCCCAACATGACCAACTGGGCACTATTGCGGGATTTTAATTGTGATGGCTTTCCTGATATTTATACCAATTTTCAATCAGGTATAGTGGTGTACTTAAATACAACTTCGATTACAGGAAGTTTGTCTTTTGAAATGTTCAATAGCGGCCAAATGTTGATTTCATCCTATGATTTGGGTGGTGGGCCATTTACCGCCCCCATTTACTCCATGAGTATTGATATGTTGGCCATAGACGATTTGGATGGAGACGGGGATATGGACATCATCTCCAATACCGAGTCCAGTACAGGGATGTACTATTACAAATCCATGCAAGTGGAAAATGACAATTGTGGTGCAGCGGATTTTATCTGTGCCAACCGCTGCTTTGGTATGGTTTCAGAAGCCTCAGAGAGTTTTTCGTTATACATAGGAGATCAATTCAATTGCTCGTTGAATGTAGTGGATCCTAGAAGTGCCAATCGACATACGGGCGGAACAATATCCATGATTGACTTGGATGACAACGGAATAAAGGACATTATTTTGGGTGACGTAACCGAATCCAACCTTGCGGCCATTTATTTGGCCGATACCCCGCAGGGTCCGGATAGTGCTGTAGCGGTGGCCAACAATTTCCCTCAATCTCCACCTGTCGATTTGTATTTGTTTCCCGCGGCTTATTATGTTGATGTTACCAATGATGGTATTCGTGATTTATTGTCAGCACCCAATGCAATCTTCGGCACCGAGGATATTCAAGGCGTTAGGATGTATGCCAATCAGGGAACTGAAAGCCAACCAGATTGGATTTTTCAATCCACCGCATTTCTTCAAAATCAAATGGTGGATGTTGGTCATGGAGCGCATCCTGTGCCCCATGATGTCGATGCAGATGGGGATAGGGACATTGTTTTGTCAGCCCGATATTTTGACCGAGAAAATCTTTTGAACCGCTCTAAGTTGCACCTGCTTTTGAACGATACCACAGCTGAGGGAGATCAAATTTTTCGCTGGTCCAGTTTTGATTGGTTGAACCTTTCTCAACAAAATTGGCAGAACATCTATCCCGCTTTGGGAGATTGGGATGGTGATGGCGATTGGGATTTGATTGTTGGAGAGCTAAACGGAAATATTTATCGCATGACCAATACAGGCAGCAATGCATCACCCCAATTTACCACTGCACAACTGATCAATGATGCCAACGGGGTAATCATTGATGTCGGTCAAAGTTCTACACCCCAGATGATAGATCTCAATGAAGATGGTTTGTTGGATTTGATCATTGGGGAGAAATCTGGTAATGTCAATTATTACAAGAATATCGGAACTGCGCAAAGTCCGCAATGGTCGCTGGTGACGGAAACACTGGCAGGTGCAGAAGCTTCTAGTTATTTGGGATTGGATGGATTCAGTGTTCCATTTGTGTTAAAAGACAATCAAGGAATATGGAATCTTTATTTGGGAAATGAGATGGGAACCATCAATCATTACCAATTTGAGGCTGGAACCGTGGGTTTGGGCACCTTGGTCGACTCCGCTTTTCAGGACATTCGAGAAGGGGATCGTTCCAGCAGCGGTTGGGCAGATTTTACTGGGGATGGTACTTTGGACATGGTTATGGGACATAGCGGAGGAGGCATTGCATTGTTCACAGGGGATGATGTGGTGATTGGTCAATCCGAACAAGCTAAGCCAGATCTCATGCTGTACCCCAATCCAGGAACCGATGGTTTGACCATAGCTGGACAAAATGGGGAATGTGATATTAAAATTTTCAATGCTTTGGGCCAATGTCTTGCCCATTATCAAAAACAAATCTTGCCCTTCTACGTCACAACATCTTCATGGTCCAATGGAATGTATTGGATCAGAATGCAAAATGATAGCGGTGTAGCAACAAAACAATGGATGAAGAACTAAACTTCACCTATTCAAGTTATATTTGAACAACTAAAAATTAAACAACATGAGCAAACAATTGTGGGTCATCGATCCTGTTCACAGTGAAATCGTTTTCAAAGTGCGTCACGTCATGATTACCAATGTATCTGGAACTTTCGACCGCTTTGAGGCCAAGATGTATTCTTCAGAAAAAGATTTCTCGGATGCTGAGATTTCATTTGAAGCCGATGTGGATTCGGTAAATACCCGAAATGAGCAGCGTGATGGTCACTTGAAGTCTGGTGATTTCTTTGAAGTAGAGAAATTTCCAAAATTGTCTTTTAAGTCTACCTCTTTTAAGTCTTTGGGAAACAACAAATACGCTTTGACTGGAGATTTTACTTTGAAAGGAGTAACCAAGTCAATGACATTGGATACGGAGTATACTGGTTCTGTCATCGATCCTTGGGGACAAGTGAAAGCGGGGTTTGAAATGTCAGCCGTGGTCATGCGTTCAGATTTCGGTTTGTTATGGAATGCCGCTACAGAGGATGGTGGAGTTACGCTTTCTGAAGAAGTAAAGTTGAACATCACAGCCCAGATGATCAAGCAGATGTAATCATGAAAAATTTGACGGAGCTGTCACCGACAGTAGCGTGGTTGCGTAAGAAACTCAAAAAAGACCAAAAGGTCTTTTTTGTTTATGGTTTCTTATTTGGCTTGGTTTTTCCAGTAGTCGCTACGGTTTGGGAATGTTATTTCACCGATGGTGAAATCTCATTCATGGGTATGATGGCCCAGCAAATGTATACCCCCACTCTGTGGATTGTCGATTTGGCCCCCATTGTTTTGGCCATTGTGGCATCTTTTGCCGGTAAAGCATTGGACATAGCCAAAAAGAAGACAGCAGAGTCCGATGCGCGGTACATCGAAATGACCAAACTCAGGGAAGTGGCCGATGCTGCCAATGCTGCAAAGAGTGAGTTTTTGGCCAACATGTCTCACGAAATCCGCACACCAATGAATGCCATCATCGGGATGAGCTATTTGTTGAAGAAAACGGATTTGAACGAGAAACAGCGGGACTACAATCAAAAGATTGAAGTATCCGCGAAGAACTTGCTTCGAATCATTGATGACATTCTGGATTTCTCCAAAATAGAAGCAGGTAAACTAACCTTGGAACACACCAACCTGTTTTTGGATGAGTTGATTTCTGAGGTTTCAGATACTGTCAATGTGAAGTTGCAGAGCAAGAATGAAGTAGAGTTGGTAACCCAAGTTGACAAGAATATTCCTCCTGTTATTTTGGGTGATAGTGTTCGATTGCGTCAGGTATTGTTGAATTTAACGGATAACGCTGCCAAGTTTACCCAGAAAGGTGAAGTGCGTTTGAGTGCGAATCTTGTCAAGCAACTGCCGTATGGTGTGATTATTCATTTTGTTATAGAAGACACCGGGATAGGAATCAGTGAAGAACAAGTGAAACGATTGTTCTCCCCTTTTCAACAAGCCGATTTGTCTACCACCAGAAAATTTGGAGGTACTGGTCTTGGATTGGTCATTTGCAGAAGGATTGTTGAGATGATGGATGGTGAGTTGGCTGTAGAAAGCACACCGGGAAAAGGTTCAAAGTTTCATTTTAATGCGTTCTTCAACTTGAGCAATTCTTCCGTTTTTTCTGAAGAAAATGAAATGGAGTTGCGCGGTAAGAAGGCTTTGTTGGTAGATGACTCAGAGACTGCACGGATGGTATTGCACGAAATGCTTTCCACCATGGGATTCAATGTTTTGGTGGCAAAAGATGCGTTTGAAGCCATCGAGATTTTTGAAGCCGAGCAAGTGTCCTCTGAGCCATTGACATTGATGGTGGTGGATTGGCAAATGCCAGGCATGGACGGATTGCAATTGGTGAGAGAGATAAAGTCAAAAGAAGGACTTGAAGTTCCTTCGATCCTTATGGTGACGGCCTACGGATTAGAGTCTGTAAAAGAAGCGGCCAAGAACAAATTGGTGGATGGCGTTTTGCTCAAGCCCATCAATATTTCCACGCTCAATGATAGCTTGCATAGCATTTTGCATCTCAAAGGAAAAACAGCGAATGGAAGTGAAAGACATGAAGTTGTTTTGGATACTAGCCAATTCAAGGAGCATTTGTCAGGGGCGAAAGTGCTCTTGGTAGAGGACAATGATATCAATTTAGAATTGGCCATTGAGTTGCTCAAAGATGTGGATATAGAGGTTCATGCCGCGCGCAACGGACGTGAAGCGGTTGAAAAGGTGCACGCCATGACTTTTGACGCTGTTCTGATGGACATTCAAATGCCAGAAATGGACGGTTTGACAGCCACACGAAAGATTCGTGAGGATGTCCGATTTAAATCCTTGCCCATTGTGGCCATGACTGCTCACGCCATGAAAGGTGAACGTGAAAAAAGCATTGCTGCGGGTATGAACGATCACATTACCAAGCCGATAGATCCTCCTATCTTGTATCAGGCGCTATTGAAGTATATCAAGGGTCTTGATGCCAAAGGTTCTGCAGTCAGCAGTCAAGCTGCAGATGTCAAAATCATCATCGAAGGTTTAGATACCGAAGAAGGAATGCGTCGCATCGGTGGTAAAAAAGAGGCTTACCTTAAACTGTTGGCAACTTTTGTCAAAAATTACAACGATTTGTCACAAAGAATGAGCCCGATGGTAGAACACCATCAATTGGCAGAATTGGCAGCGCTATTGCATACTTTGGCCGGTGTTTGCGGTAATATTGGAGCCAAAGAAATTTACGGTGTGGTTTACCCACTATCTCACGGATTAAAGGCGGTAAGTGCGGAATCAGGTAAGCTCTTGAATATCCCTCAAACCAAGCAATTGGAATGGATCATGCAGCAGGTAGCTGACTTGATTAAAAACATCTCGAAAAATCTTCCAGACGAAAAACAGATGGAGTATGTTAAGCCAAAAATGACTTCAGAGGATTGGATATATAGCGTGAAGGAGTTAATGAAGCTGGTTGAAGAGCAAGATACCGTGTCGGTTGATTTTTGTGACAATATTTTGTCGACCTATCAATTGGCTGAAGAAGAGTTATTCAAGCTGAAAAGAATCAAATCCAATTTAGAAGATTTTGAGTTTGATGCAGCTTTCGAAATTTTGAAAAATGAGTGTTAATACCAATATATTGCAATCGACACTTTTGATTGTTGATGATTCAGTGGAGAATCTGCAATTGCTTTCTGCATTGCTGAAAGATTTGTACCGAATCAAAGTCGCCAAGTCAGGAGAGAAAGCCATTGAAATTGCTCAGCAATCTCCCATGCCTGATTTGATATTGTTGGACATCATGATGCCGGGTATGAATGGTTTTGAGGTCTGTGAAGCTTTGAAAGGCATGCCAGCTACTCAAAGTATTCCGGTCATTTTCTTAACAGCATTAAATGAGGTGGCTGATGAAACCAAAGGTTTTCAAGTTGGCGGCGCTGATTTTATTGTCAAGCCGTTTAATCCTGATATCGTCAAGGCCAGAATAAAAACCCATTTGGAATTACAGGCAGAGAGAAAAAAATCTGAGCAGCTTTTACGAATTTTGCTCCCCGAGAAAGTGATTCATGCCTTAATTCATGAAGGCAAGTATTTGCCTGAAAAGCGCTCCAATGTCTCCATTTTATTTTGTGATTTCGTCGGTTTTACAAGCATTAGCTCTACATTGTCTCCAGAGAAGTTATTTGATGAGTTGACTGAAATTTTTACAGCCTTTGATGATATCTGCTTTGAATTGGGCGGTACAAGAATCAAGACAATAGGAGATGCCTACATGGCTGCTACCGGTGTGCTGGATCTAGATCCGAAGCATGCTTCGCGAATGGTACAAATTGGTCTCCGTTTCATTCAATACTTGGAGCAACGAAACGCGGGTCAGTCTTTACAATGGAATTGCCGTATTGGTGTTCACTCCGGAAGTGTTATTGCTGGTATTGTGGGTAAATCGCGATTTATCTATGATGTAATGGGAGATGATGTGAATATTGCTGCACGTGTAGAAAGTGCAGGTACAAGCATGCGCGTGACCATTACTGATTACACAGCCTCCATCATTTCCAATGATTTTATCATTGAACCTGTCGGACAAGTCATGCTAAAGGGAAAAGGCGAAATGATGCTACATCGGGTAGTTTCTATCCGTTGAGTCGGGATTGAATTTCGATCAAATGAATTTTTTTCTGATTGTCCCTTCTGGTTTGGTTGAAGGTGGTGTGAAATTGATGGTTGTTTAAGAAGACAACCTGTATTTCATCCCATTTCTTTAAATCAGTCAATTCGCCACAAGCCACCATTTCATTGAATAGATCTTGGCTGATGGAGGGAAAGTCTTCTCTTCCCAGATAATCCAAATCAGCATCGCAGATAATTTTTTCCAATAAACTTTTGGGTGTTTGGGGCATGGTTGTGGCCAAAATACACGCAGTAATGATGCGTTGATCTTCAGCATCCAATTGACCATTAGCAGCTGTCATGAATAGTTCAGCGCTGGCTTGCTCATGTCCCTTACGCACAGATAAAAAACCCAAATCATGAAAAAGAGCAGCGATTTTCAACAATTCCAATTCTATTTCTGAGCAATTTAAGGATTGGGCAATGGTTACAGATTGCTCAATAACGTCTAGGGTGTGTCTTAATCCGTGATAGGCGTAACGGCTGTCCAGTGCATGGGTCAGCTGTTCGACAACCAACGGGTATTGTGTTTGATAAAATTGTTTTAACGCCTCCATCTGATGGATACAAATTTAATCAAAACAGATATAGGCTAACTTGCTTATTTTTACTCAATGAATATGAAAGGCATTCACCGAATATTGGTACCATGTGATTTTAATGAGGAGAGCAAGGTGGCCCTGCATCACGCTGCGGTTTTGGCCAAGCCCCAAGCTGCGCACATCGTCTTATTGCATCTCATTAGGGATGAGCGCTTATTACATGAGACAGAAGTCAAAATGAAAGAATGGGTAATGCTCATGCAAGAAATGCACGCCGGAGAAGTTTCATCTTTGGTGGAAATGGGAGATTTTGTCGAACAAATCGGTGCAGTTGCCGCACGTGAATCTTGTCAATTTGTTGTGATGCCGACGCATGGGATGAAAGGTTGGCAAAAGGTCACGGGAAGTTTGGCCCTCAAGGTGGTATCTCAGTCCAAGTTGCCGTTTGTTATTGTTCAGCACAGGGACGTACATCCTACTGGATACGAGCGCATGGTGGTTCCCATCAATTTACGCCCGCAAATCATGGAGGAGATACCTTTCATTCTGCATTTGGCAAAAATGTTTGATTCCAAGATTTTTTTGGTTGCTCCATCAAAGGATAGTGAGCTCTATAGTGCTGAATTGGTTCAAGAAGTTCATTCTGTTTTTCAAACTCAAGGCATTCCATTGGAAATGTACCATGCCGAAGACAATGCCAATTTTGTGCATGCCGTGGTGCGTTATGCCGCGGCGGTGCAAGCAGATTTGATCTGTGCAGTGAATTTCTCTTATGAATACCTGTACACACTTTTTCCAAGAGCAGAGGAAGAGGCGCTGATATACAATGATGCAGAGATTCCTGTAATGCTGATCACTCCTGAGAAACAAGATGATATGGTCTATACAGTGCCTTTGTGGCATTAAAATACAATACACATGTTTAAAATAATTGTCCCTACAGATTTTACTGCAACTGCAGACAAAGCATTGGCCTATGCCATTGCGCTTAGAAAAACTTTACAAGCCGATGTATTTGCATTGCACATCCTAAAAAAGGGTGGTGATGAATCGGAGGCCAAGAAAAGTTTAGATGAACAAATTCATCGTCACTATGTAAACACGGCTGTAAAGGCCAGTCCCATTTTGAAAGTAGGTTCCATCTTTGATGATATTCCTGCATTGGTTGAAGAGGAGAAGGGAGATTTGGTTGTCATGGGAACCCATGGTATGAAAGGACTTCAGCATTTGGTGGGTAGCCATGCTCTAAGAGTGATTACGGATACCAAGGCGCCATTTATTGTTGTTCAGGACAACACCAATACGGATGCTGTTGTGAAAACGATATTGGTTCCATTGGATTTGCACAAAGAGACCAAACAGAAAATCAAGTATACTGCTGACGTTGCCGAGAAATTTAAGGCGAAAGTGCAAATCATCATTCCCAATGAGTCGGATGAATTTTTAAGGAATCAATTGGAGCGCAATATGGCCTACTCGGAAGGATATTTTGAAGAGCGTGGAATAGCTTACCGTTCTGTAGTAGCAGAAGGCGGAAGTAAAAACTTTGCAGAGCAGGTGATTGAACATGCAGAGAAAAGTAAGGTTGATATGATTTGTATTTTGAACTTTGCCAATGAGAAGTTGATCCATGCCTTTGGATCCGACGCGGAGCAAAAGGTCATCACCAACCATGCTGCTATACCTGTGATGGTATTGAATCCAACAATTACCAATTTGCACAATACAAGAAGTTTGATTGGTCAATGGGGATAGTTTTTTAGTCATTATAGGAAGACGCTGAATGGCGTCTTCTTTTTTTAACAGTATTTTGTTATGCATAGTACTGGCTTTAATCTATATCTTTGCATGGCAATTGGATTATTGAAATGGATATAGAGAATACAAAAGCTCAAATGCGAAAGGGAATACTGGAGTATTGTATTCTATCAATATTGAAAAGGGGAGAAGCCTACCCTTCCGATCTTTTACAGGGTCTGAAGGATGCCAAGCTCATTGTCGTAGAAGGGACATTGTATCCCATTCTCACCCGATTGAAGAATGATGGTCTGTTGCAGTATAGATGGGAAGAAAGTAGCCAAGGACCTCCCCGAAAGTATTATGCATTAACGCCAGAGGGCAAGGTGTTCTTGAAAGAGTTGAGCAAAACTTGGAATGAATTATCAAACGCAGTCAATCAATTATCGAAGTCATGAAAACAACAATGAATGTCCAACTGGGGCACTATAACTTTCCTTTTGAAATGGATGCTTTTGAGTTTCTGAAGCAATACATAGAACAGTTGAATCGTGCATTTACGCAGGAGTTGAGCAAGGATGAGATCATTGAAGACATTGAGTCCAGAATAGGCGAGTTGTTAAATGAGAACAGAAGAGATAAAGTATTTCCTGTGGGTTTGGAAGAGATTCAAACCATCACCCAGATTATGGGATCCTTTGAAGATTTGTCTGATTCCAATGCGAATCAGGGGAGTGAAACGTCAACGTTGCAGGGTGAACCTGAAGTGCGCCACGAAAGAAGGAAAATATTTAGAGATCAAGATGACGCTGTCGTAGGAGGAGTATGCTCAGGATTGAGTTATTTTTTGGGATGGGATCCGGTGGTGCTCAGGATTTTAATGGTGATTTTATTGTTGGCCTCCTTTGGAACTTTTTTCATGGCCTACTTGATTGCCTGGGCTGTCATTCCTGCAGCCAAGTCTACATCAGAAAAATTATTGATGCGAGGGAATCCAGTGAATTTGGAGAATATTCAACAATTTGTTCGCGCCGAAGCCAGCCGGGCAGAAAGCAACGCTAAGAAATGGGCAAAAAAGGTGGAAGGCCATTGGAATGAGTCAGGGAAATCCTCTTCGATTTGGGCAGGAATGCGTTGGATGATTGGATTACTACTCCTAATTTTTGGATTTGGATTGTTGTTTTTGATTACCATTTTTATGGCTTGGTCGGATGGTGGTGACATCTTATTTTTCGGTTCGGATGTTCAGCTTTTCACGACATGGATTGCACCAGGGGGGGTGGGGGAGTATATGTTGGCGGGCATTGGATTAATTGTCTTGTCTCCGGCCATCAGCGTATTGTATACTGGAATTCATTTTTTATTGGGGCTAAAGTTCAAGAAGAAGTGGATTTATTTGTTTTCAACTCTGTCTTTGTTGTTCGGTATTTTGATCTGTACGTATACCGGAATTCGTTTGGCAAAAGAATTTGAAGAAGAGGGTACAGTTTCAAGAGTGGTTCAATCTCCCAAGTTAAATTCAGATACGCTTTGGGTTGATGTAGCTCCAGATCCTTATTTCATTGGCAGGGATAAGGATGATGAGGATTTGTTTGAAATGATATCCATTGAAGGTTCAATGCGTGTTTTCAGTGGTGATGTTCAGGTTACTTTACGAGATACCGAGCGAGACGATTTTTGGATAGAGGTTAAGAAGTCGGCAAGGGGAGGAAATTTGGTGAAAGCTGGAGAACGAGCCAATGAAATTGATTATCAATACGCATGGGTAGGTAATCGATTGACATTGGATCCTTTTTTCAAAGTCCGTGAGGATATTCCTTATCGCATGCAGTCCATCTCACTTATCGTCTACGTTCCCGCAGGTAAAAGTGTCATGCTCAATGAACGTTGGGATTGGGTTTCATGGCAGAAAGAATGGAACAATCGTATGGTGGTGAATCACTCTGGTAGATTGGCATTATAAATTACTTATCGACCAAAAACTCTCCTTTTGCTTGGTGCTTTTGTCCATCTTTTCCTTCAGCATAGATGGTGTAATAGTAGGTGCCTGCACTGTAATCTTTCGCATTCCAAGTTTGTGCTGGGATCATTTCAGTTTTATTTGGGGTATTGATGCTTCCGACTTGGTTGCCCCAACGATTGAAAATCAAGACATCTAGCGATTGAAGATTTTTGTTAGGTACCCAGAAGTAATCATTTTTCCCATCCCCATTTGGACTGACAATATTGGGGATACTGCCATAAGTGCAATTCTCAATCCCTTCTGGGCAACCAATTCCAGATGCGTTGTATCCAGTGACAACTATATTGGTGAAAGATTGTCCATAGCATCCATTTTCATCCAATACGCCAAGCGCAATGTCATAAGGTACATTCTCACCTTGAGGAAAGTCCACCTCGAACAGGGGCAAACTACCAAACATGGATGTATCTTCTCCAATGGCTGCCCAATCATAACTCAGATAATTATTTTCGGAATTAAAAGAGTAAATCAAATTGTTTTGCGTGAAATTGATGGTTGGTAAAGGTGGGGCATAAGATGTTGCAATGGCTGTGAAGGTTGAATCATAAACGCAACCATTGGCATTGGACAATGTCAAAGTGAGGTCAATCGGGCCCGCATTCAACGGGGTATATTCTAAGATGGACCCGGAATTTGGGATGTTGGTACCATTTACTGACCAAGTGGCATTGGTGTAGTTGGAAGTGGATGTCGTATTTTCAAGTGTTATACTTTCAGGCCAACAAGTTGAATTGGCAATGGCGGTGATGGGGAAAGTCTCGTTATAGGTTACATTCACACAACGCAATGAAGTCATTCCGCATTCATCGGTTACTTCCAGACAAATCATTCCATCTGATGTTGGCGTATAGTTGGTAAGGTTTTGATTTGTACCAATGTTGAGATTGTTAAACGTCCAAGAGTAGTCGTAATTGGGTGTGCCACCAGTCACAACGTTGGTGAATACAATAACTTCATTGGGACACATGGTGGAATCGGTTGTGGTTAAGGATAAATTCGGTGATTCAGGAGAGAGCAACAAAAGATTGGCATCTAAGAAACATCCATTTCCCCAAGAAACCGTGTAGGTATAATTGCCAAAAGCATTATTTGTACCGGTTAGAATGCCATTGGGCAGGATGCTGCCGTTAGGGTCGGTCCACACGCCTGTACTTACCGGATTTCCACCCAACAAGTCAGTTAAAAGCACGTTGCTTGCATTGGCACAAAGGGTTGTTGTCGCGTCTAAGCCTGGATTCATTCCGGGCATTATCGAAACCATCACTTCATCGGTACTGGCGCAGGCAGGATGTCCTGTGGGAAAACCGACCAAGGTGAATGTTGTGGTTTCGTCAATGTTCACTACCTCTGGATTGAGCGTTGTATTATCAGACAAACCAGTACTCGGTGTCCAAATGAAATCATAAATCGGTCCTCCACTTATTTCAAGACCATCAGGAGTAAAAGCAGTGACTGTAATGGTAATAACAGGCTGAACGCTCATATCTGGGTTAATGGAAAAGGTGATACATCCACTAGGATCCGTGGAGACAAATTGTTGGGAAGGATTTAAAGTTGCTGGTAAACCTGTTCCCTGCCCCCATGAAAACAGAACAGTTGCATTCACATCAGTACCAGTATAAATTTGAAACAAATCACAACATGTCTCTACTGATCCGGAAACTGTTATGGCCATCATGGTTCCATCGCTGGCATCCGGACAGTAGGTTTCTGTTAGGAAGGTGCTAGGTT
>JACCDH010168771.1_pt1 | contig 27980 bp, 25 predicted proteins | sample 7442481 | NCBI WGS metagenome assembly JACCDH01 (sample SAMN15323433, study PRJNA562643) | freshwater metagenome | isolation source: river surface water | place: USA:Blue River Watershed | collected 2017-08-15 | reverse complement strand
TCGCTGTTCTCATGCGGGAAAAGACCTTCTTCCAAGCCGGTGATGAACACCGCATCGAATTCCAGTCCTTTGGCGGCATGCACGGTCATCAGCTGTATTGCATCCTGTCCGGCCTGTGCCTGATTGTCACCGGCTTCCAGCGAGGCATGCGACAGGAAAGCGGATAACGGTGACATCACGGTAGTCAGCGGCGCATCGGCATCGATGATCTCGATGCCATCGCCCGCGACCAAAGCCGGCGCAGCGCTCTCGACTTGCGGGCCGACCAGTGCGGGCGCATCGATGCGAAAGCCCTCTTCAGACAGGAACAGGGCTGCCGCACTAACCAGCTGCTCAAGGTTTTCGATGCGGTCTGCACCTTCTTTCTCGCCCTGATAATGGGTGATCAGCGTACTTTTCTCCAGCGTGATCTGCACCATTTCCTGCAAAGGCAGGCGCTCGGTTTCGAAGCGCAAGCCTTCAATCAGCTTCACAAAAGCCGCCAGCACGGCACCGGCTTTTCCGGCAACGTAAGGCACGGCGGCATACAACGAGATGCCATACTGGCGGGCCGCATCCTGCAGCTGTTCGATGCTTCGCGCGCCAATGCCGCGCGTGGGGAAATTCACTACGCGCAGGAAGGCCGAGTCATTGTGCGGATTATCGATCAGCTGCAGATAGGCGATTGCATGCTTGATTTCGGCGCGCTCAAAGAAACGCTGGCCGCCATACACCCGGTAAGGCAGGTGGGCAGAGAACAGCGCATGCTCGATCACGCGTGACTGCGCATTGGAACGATAGAGTACCGCGATCTCGCTGCGCAGCCAGCCTTCGGCAATCAGGCTCTTGGCTTCTTCGATCAGCCACTGAGCTTCCTGCAAGTCGCTGGAGGCTTCAAAAATGCGGACTTGTTCACCATGCCCGGCATCTGTGCGCAGGTTCTTGCCCAGACGGCGTGTGTTATGGGAGATCAGCTGGTTCGCGGTATCCAGAATATGTCCGTGCGAGCGATAGTTCTGCTCCAGCTTGATCAGATTCTGAACGTTGAATTCGCGCTCGAAGGCCGACATGTTGCCGACATTCGCCCCACGGAAAGCGTAAATACTCTGATCGTCATCGCCTACGGCAAATACCGCGCCGTGCTCCCCCGCCAGCAGCTTCAGCCATTTGTACTGAAGATCGTTCGTATCCTGAAACTCATCAACCAGAATATGCTTGAAGCGTGCCTGATAATGCTCGCGCAAGGGCTGGTTGCGCGACAGCAGCTCATAACAGCGCAGCAGCAGTTCAGCAAAATCGACGACACCTTCTCGCTGACACTGATCGTCATAGGCTTGATACAGCTCGACGAATTTGCGCTGATAGTCATCACTGGCTTCTACCTCCGACGCGCGCAAGCCCTGATCTTTGGCACTGTTAATGAAGTACATCAGGTGCTTGGGCGGGTATTTCTCATCATCGATGTTCAGGCGTTTCAGCAGACGCTTGATCGCGGACAGCTGGTCTTGCGAGTCCAGAATCTGGAAGGTCTGCGGCAAGGCTGCGTCCCGATAGTGCGCACGCAGCAGCCGATTGCACAGGCCGTGGAAGGTGCCTATCCACATGCCACGTGTATTGATGGGCAACATTGCTGACAATCGGGCCAGCATTTCCTTGGCTGCCTTGTTGGTAAAGGTGACGGCGAGCACGCCAGCCGGCGAGATCTGCCCGGTCTGCACCAGCCACGCGATACGGGTGGTGAGCACCCGTGTTTTACCGGAGCCTGCGCCTGCAAGAATCAGCGCAGGTTGGGGAGGGAGCGTGACGGCAGCGAGCTGCTCAGGGTTGAGGTTGTGCAGGAGGTTTTGCATCGCCGGATTATACGACTGCGCAGATGAACCGCTGCAGTTCGCCCCTGCGTTAGCAAGGCAAGACCTCGACTGTCGAGACTGTAGCGCTTCTTTTGTACGCCGGGCAGGTCAGCCTCATCTGCCCGGCGCGACAAATTCACACGGCGTTGCTATCAAACGCGCGAGGCTTCATGGCTGACGGACGCTTGCAAATTGGCGTTCACGGAATCAGTCTCATCGATCTCCGGCAGCGAGACCGTGCTTGCAGGCTGCGCAATGACCTCTGGCGATTGTGCCAAATTTCTTGCATTGTTAATGGCATCCTCGGCCAGCCTGAATTTGCCCAGAGCCTCGAGTGCCACCGGCTGACCTAACGGGGAATCGGTCGGGATGGACACCGATACAGGCGATGCCACGGGCGTGACCGGTAACGACGGCAGCTTGGTTGGCGAATCCGGCTCTGCTCCGTCCATCACAGTTCGTGCTCGGTCGAATTTTTTCTGCAAAATCTTTGAGCGATCCGGACTGGTCAATTCAACGACATTCTTGGGATTTTGGGTCGCGGCGTCAGCGATCGTTTCGCAGATGGACGTCATGGTTTTCTGCCAGCTGAATACGACCAGCAGATTGGGATGCCGGGATGCGGGGGATTTTTTGACGTGATCGATCCATGCTTTGGCGAATTTGAGCAACAGGTCTTTGTGAGGACTGTGACGAATCAGATCAGCCAAGGTGTGTGAGCCGTCGCCTTTTTTCAGGTAGCTGCTGATGAGAGAAAACATACTCCTCAGGATTAACTTCTGCTCCTCGAAGGAAATCGCTTTTTCTGCTGGAAAAAGTGCCTGCCGCATGATCTGAAGATCCGAATCACTCATCTTCAGGAAGAGATTCAAATAATCCTTGCGGCTTTTGAGCCCCGGACTTGATGCAGATTTGAGCGCGGAGGTCTTTTCCAGTCGCTTTCGTGCCCGGACTTGATTACTCAAAGGCTTCAAAGAGGTCGCGATTTCCCTGGCGCTAAAGTCAGCTCGCGTAACGTCTTTTTTCGCGACCTGGTAGCGCAGACCCATGATTAATTTTTTTTGTTCAATACCCGCCCACTCCTTATTGTTGATGGTATCCGTGGATGTCAGCAACAGATCCGCCATCGCCTGCCGATGGCGCTGAATACTGGACGCCTTGTAAGTCTTTGCGGCGAGCTTGTTTTCTTTTTTTGGCATATAGATATACCACTGATCCGCAGGATCCTTCCCGGCCCGGACAATCGTGTTTCCTTCCTTGTGCCTGACAGCGTCATAAATTTCACCGAGTGTTCCCGTGTTGACCGGAGACGAGAGATGGACGATGTTCGGTTTGTCCGAGTGACGGATTCTGGCAGCTGCTTTCATGACATAACTCCTTTAAATAATCAGACACGCGCAGAGGCGTTGAAATTCGATGTGGGTTCGACGATATCTTCCATTGACAGACGCAAACCCTCGATGAAGTGGTGTGTCATTTCAGAGAAGCGGGACAAGGCCTCGATCATTTCGGACAGAGTCCAATCAGCGGGGGTCATTTCGCTAAGCAGCATCAGATCGCCGTCGGGGCCCGTTAGCGCGATCCGAAGTGCTTTTTCTTCGGCGTAGAGCAGGTTTGAGCACAGCATCGTGGTGTAAATGGTCTGCCGATCCGGCTCTTCAGGTTTGCCGATGATCGCGCTCAACAGAAGCCGGTCCGGAGAAGAACAAAAGCTGACACCCAACTCCGCTCCATTGCTCATACCCAGCGACCAGCTACTCTCGCTCTCCTGAATCAGCCATTCGATTGCAGCCGTTGATGGGCCAAGTGCTTGCATTAATTCCTGCAAGCGTAGCAATGCGCTCAAGGACACTTCCTCTCCTCTGTATATTTTTATCGAACAAAGTGTTCGATAAGCGAAAACCGATCGGATCAAATATAGCGATCAATGATCGAAACCGGCTTTATGTCGCAGACAGGGTGAGTGGGTTCCGAGAACTATCAGAATCTCAAGAAGGAAAAAGGATAAGGAACTCTGCTGCGATGCCTGCGCAGCAGAGGTAAGACATCGTGAATGACGTTGTGAGTGATGTCGGAAATGATGTCGCTAGCGGTGTTGCTATTGACGATGAAAAAGATGAATGAATGCCGACGCTGACGAGGAAGGATCTTCGCTCTGATACACACTGCTGATCGCGGCGACCATGTCAGCGCCCTCATCGACCAGCGGACGGGAATTATCCGGCGTCATGCCGCCGATGACGCAGACGGGAACACGGAGTTCACGCTTGGCGCGTGAGACGATATCTGCCGGCGTGGTGACTTCGTATTTTTTGACGCGGGACGGATAAAACCCGCCAAAGGCGACGTAACTCGCGCCGGCATGGGCAGCATCGCGCGCAAGCTGCAGGTCGCCGTAGCAGGAGGCGCCAATAATCTTCTCGGCACCCAGCCGTGCGCGCACGGCCGCTACCGGGCTATCGGTACCACCGACATGCAGGCCATCGGCATCCAGTTGCTCACACAACGACAGATGATCATTCACGATGAACGGCACCTTGTGACGCCGGCACAGGGCGAGCAAGGCAGTGGCCTGTTCTTGCCGCAAACTCTCGCTGGCCGTCTTGTGTCGGTACTGAACGATTGCCGCTCCGACCTCAAGCGCCTGAGCCGTGGCAGCGATCAAACGATCGGTGTCATCCCAGTCGGGGGTGACGAGATAGAGGCCTCTCATGAATTCTCCTGTAAACCGGCTTGCCGCCGGTTGGGTATCGCCTGCCCGTTCGCAATGGAATAGGCCACTGTCAATGCCTGATGCACATAGGCCTGCGCGCGCGCCATGGCCTCAGCCACGGGCTGGCCTTGAGCGAGACAGGCCGCTATCGCAGACGCCAATGTGCACCCGGTGCCATGAAATGCTCCCGCCAGCCGCGGCCAGCGGAATGAGGTCTGTTCTTGTGGATGGAACCAGTCGTTGATCACTTCATTTCCTTCCGCATGTCCACCTTTGATCAGCACATGCGGCGCGAAAGATTGCAGGTGCGCTGCCTGCTTCGGAACATCCGGCTCACCACCGCACAGCCGCTCTGCTTCAGGCAGGTTGGGGGTCAGCACGGTGGCCAGCGGCAGCAAGGGCTGAACCATCTGCACCGCATCGTCGCGCGACAATGCATCGCCATGACCGCTCGCCAGTACGGTATCCAGCACCACCGGCAACGATGGCTGGGTTGCGCGCAAGTGCTTGATCGCCTCAACGATCACCTCGACATTCGATCTGCTTCCAGTAATGCCTATCTTCACTGCGGCAATGGCGATCTTGGATGTCAATGCCTGCACCTGTGCCCGCAAGATGTCGGAGTCGACCGGGTGAATCGCATGAACGCGATCATTGTCTTGCACGGTCAGCGTGGTGATGACGGGCAGCGCATGTGCGCCCAGCGCCGAAATCGCCTCGATATCCGCCTGTATGCCGGCACCGCCACTCGGATCGAGCCCGGCGAACACCAGCACACAGGGCTTGTTCATGCGACGCGGCCGGCCATCGGTGACGAAGGCGATGCCGCGAAGCGGCGCGGAATGCGACCGGCGAGATAAGCATCGCGTCCGGCCTCGACGGCCAGCTTCATCGCCCGCGCCATGCGGATAGGATCTTGTGCGCCGGCGATCGCTGTATTCATCAGCACACCGTCGCAGCCCAGCTCCATCGCAATCGCGGCATCGGAGGCGGTGCCCACGCCGGCATCCACCAGCACCGGCACCTTGGCCTGTTCAATGATCAGCGACAGATTCCACGGATTCAGGATGCCCATGCCCGAGCCAATCAGCGAGGCCAGCGGCATGACCGCGCAGCAGCCGATCTCTTCGAGCATCTTGGCTTGTATCGGATCATCGCTGCAGTAGACCATCACATCAAAACCATCTTTCACCAGCGTTTCGGCGGCCTTCAGCGTCTCGGGCATGTTGGGGAACAAGGTCTTCTCATCGCCGAGCACTTCGAGCTTCACCAGCTTGTGGCCGTTCAAGAGTTCGCGCGCGAGCTGCAGTGTGTAGACCGCGTCTTTGGCGTTGTAGCAGCCCGCGGTGTTGGGCAGGATGGTGTACTTCGTCGGCGGCACCGCATCGAGCAGGCTGGGCGCGTTCGGATCCTGGCCGATGTTCACCCGGCGAATGGCGACAGTGATGATATCGGCGCCGCTGGCCTCCGTGGCCAGCCGGGTTTCGTCGAGGTCTTTGTACTTGCCGCTGCCGACCAGCAGGCGGGAGCGGTAAGTTTTACCAGCGATGGTGAGGCCCGGGTCTTGGTTCAGGTCATTCAGTTTCATCATTCATTCCTTGGTCATCACGACACGGGATCCCGGCTTGCGCCAGGATGACGATTGATGCGCCGGTGACGTCAACACGGTCATTCCGGCGCAGGCCGGAATCCAGCGTCTTTCGGCGGACCGTAGCCAGTGCGGATTCATCCGCCCCCAATCGCCCGCACAATATCCACTTTGTCACCCGCGCCAAACCGATACTCACGCCATGTCGCACGCGGCACGACTTCGCGATTGACCGCCACCGCCAGTGCCTGATTCGTCAGCGACAAGGCATCGATCAGGTCTTGCACGCTGTCGCTGTCGGCAATGGTGCGCGTCTCGCCGTTGAGTTCAATGGCTATCGTTGCGGCCATGATCACTGCTTGCGATACAGCTCGGCGCCGGTCTTGACGAACTCGACTGCCTTGACTTCCATGCCCTGCTTCAGTGCCGCGATTTCTGTGATGCCTTCTTTGGCGGCATAGTCGCGCACTTCCTGCGTGATCTTCATCGAACAGAAATGTGGGCCGCACATCGAGCAGAAATGCGCGACCTTGGCCGAATCCTTGGGCAAGGTCTCGTCATGGAATTCCTTGGCTTTGTCGGGATCCAGCCCCAGATTGAACTGATCTTCCCAGCGGAATTCGAAGCGCGCCTTGGACAGCGCGTTGTCACGAATCTGCGCGCCGGGGTGTCCTTTGGCCAGATCCGCAGCATGCGCGGCGATCTTGTAGGTGATGATGCCGTCTTTCACATCGGTCTTGTTCGGCAGGCCGAGGTGCTCTTTCGGCGTCACATAGCAGAGCATCGCCGTGCCGTACCAGCCGATCTGCGCCGCGCCAATACCTGAAGTGATATGGTCGTAGCCGGGAGCGATGTCCGTGGTCAGCGGTCCTAACGTGTAGAACGGTGCCTCGTGGCACTGCTCCAGCTGCAAATCCATGTTCTCTTTGATCATGTGCATCGGCACATGACCGGGGCCTTCGATCATGACTTGCACATCATGCTTCCACGCGATCTGCGTGAGTTCGCCGAGTGTCTTCAGCTCACCCAGCTGAGCTTCATCATTCGCGTCATAGATCGAGCCCGGACGCAGGCCATCGCCCAGTGAGAACGCAACATCGTAGGCTTTCATGATCTCGCAGATCTCTTCGAAATGCTCATACAAGAACGACTCTTTGTGATGTGCGAGGCACCACTTGGCCATGATCGAACCGCCGCGCGAGACGATGCCCGTCATGCGCTTGGCAGTCAGCGGCACATAGCGCAGCAGCACGCCGGCATGGATCGTGAAGTAATCGACGCCCTGCTCGGCCTGCTCGATCAGCGTGTCGCGGAAAATTTCCCAGGTCAGGTCTTCGGCCTTGCCATTCACTTTCTCGAGCGCCTGATAAATCGGCACGGTGCCGATCGGCACCGGAGAATTTCGGATGATCCATTCACGCGTTTCGTGAATATGCTTGCCGGTCGACAGATCCATCACCGTGTCGCCGCCCCAGCGGATTGACCAGGTCATTTTCTCGACTTCCTCGCCGATGGAAGAGGTCACTGCCGAGTTACCGATGTTGGCGTTGATCTTCACGAGGAAATTACGGCCGATGATCATCGGCTCGCTCTCCGGATGATTGATATTGTTGGGAATGATCGCGCGGCCACACGCGACTTCGCTGCGCACGAATTCCGGCGTGATCTCTTCGGGTATCGACGCGCCAAACGACTGGCCGCGGTGCTGGCGGCCGATCAGCTCGGCCAGCCGCGCGCCGTTCGGGCCGGAGGCTTTCAGGCTCTCCAGGTACTCTGTGCGGCGCAGGTTCTCGCGGATAGCAATGAACTCCATCTCGGGCGTGATGATGCCTTGGCGCGCATAGTGCATCTGGGTGACGTTCTTGCCCGCCTTCGCACGGCGGGGCTTGCGGTGCAGATTGAAACGCAGCTCAGCCAGCTTGGGATCATTCAGGCGCTCGATGCCATAGGCCGAAGTCGGCCCGGCGAGTTCTTCGGTGTCATTGCGCTCGGCGATCCACGCAGCGCGCAATGCCGGCAGCCCAGAACGAATGTCGATCTTTGCGGCGGGGTCGGTGTACGGGCCCGAGGTGTCGTAGACATAGATCGGCGGATTTTTTTCCGCGCCAAACGAGGCTGGCGTATCGCTCTGGCTGATTTCGCGCATCGGCACACGAATGTCGGGACGCGAGCCCTGCACATAGATCTTGCGCGAGTTCGGCAGCGGCTGGATCGCGGCTTCGTCCACCGTGGCTGTGGCGGCGAGGAACTGCGGATTGGCGTTCATGGGCTTCCTTTGCTCAGTGCAGCGAAGGAAGCGGCTGGGAGAGGGGGCAAGGTCCCGGGCATCGCTTCCCTACGCTGGCATTATCCAGATCAGGTCAAGGGTATTTCTCACCCGGCAGCTGCGCCGGGACCCCTAGCGGTTTGGCTGACGCGCCTTGGCGCGCTCAGCCTCGGCGAATTATAGCCCCTCGCCCTACATTGCGGGTTTGAAAAGATCGACGCTACTGTAGATCTCGGGCAGATCCCGCATGGCTTGTGGATAGCGATCGAACATGACCCGACCCGCTCGACGGTACGGCTCAAGGCGGTGCCGGATCGCGTCGGGCATGGCTCCGCCCATGACCAGCCTCATTTCAGGCTGGTCATCCAGCAAGCGGCTGAGGGCATTCATCGACGCTGACGACAAACCAGAATACATATTGTCGATCGCGAGAAGCTTGATTGAACCAGTCCGCGGGAGTGAAATCAAAAACTGTCGAAATAAATCCGGCGCCATCGCGCAGCTTGGAAGATGAAGTTCTTCAATCCGGGTTTCCTTTGTAATTAACCCCATGAGCACGTTCAGCAGCCCGGGGCCCGACCAGCCACTGAGGTGCAAATATTTAATAGCTCCAAGACTGAACAAGAAGCTCTGCCAGTCGCTCTCGGTCTGCTGATGCAACATCATCGGCTTGCGGACCAATCCCAGATGCTCGGTCAGGCTGAACTCGGATTCGGGCTTCGCGTGCACAAACGGATCAGGGGTGAGATGACGATTGTCACTACACAAGGAAACGCCGGCAATATTCAATCGAATCGGCGTGTTTTGCAAAATGTCTCCCACCTCGCTGGGCGCAAGTCCCTCCATCTGAAGAAAAACCGCTGGCAACGGCCTACCCTCCCCCAGACGATGAATGCAGCCCACGATCAGGCTCTTGAGACAATCAAGGGCATTCTCTCGCTCGAGGAGCCCCCAAGTTCCGTCATGGGCAATGTCCGGATAACCAATGCACAGATGTAGATACTCAACCCTTGACTGCAGAATGATGGGTATTGCATGAGTCGCCAACTTTGCATCTGCGCAGGCCATCCGGCCATCGATGATGATTGCGCTGTAATTGTCGACCAATGCCTCGAGCGATGACCGAAATGCTTCCATCCTGCCAAACCATCCCTTCGACACGGCCGTATTCCAGGCTTTCTGAATGAGGTTTCTGCTGGCAAGTAGTGACCCTCGATGGTTACGGGTCATACGATGGAAATACATCACATCATGATGTGCGGTGTTGGAAGTGCAGGCATAGCTCGCCAGATCCCGCTGAACCACCTCCGGCGAAGGCTGCTTGGCAAGCGCTTGCAGCATCGAAAACCGCACATCCAACGGCATGAGCTCTGTCCATGAGTGGCCCGCCTTGTCGGACAAATAACCGTCAGGGGCAGATGGGCGGGTTACCGCGCTGGTCACAGGGTTCGCCTTGAATGGATTTTCTGCCTGGCCTCGGGATGTGATGACCGGCTGGGATTGAATCGGTGCCGAGCTCCCTTGCGCCTGAGCGCCGTCGTGTGAAGTCTGCATCTCAGTGGCCGTCGTTTCGGCACGTGCCGGAACCGTCGATGGGCCATGCTGAATAATTTCGGAATGCGATGCATGATGACTGCCTGGCTTCACGAAATCTCCTTGGCAAGCGGCGAGATCACCGCTGTGGAAAGGGTGGTACCGACCTGAGTGTTCAATGAGCGTACGGCTGCCCGGAGGGAGCGGCCGTGGCCAACGGATAGCTGATGCCCCCCATCTGAGTTAGGCAGGGGCGCACACCGATCGGATGTGCGCTCAAATTTGCCGGCAAAAACAGCCTATGAAATCACCTGCTGTCAGCTGGATGAATCATCCAAGTCGCTGTGGTCAGCCTCAACGTTATCAAGTTTGTAGATGACATGGGAATCAGAAATGGCCTGGTTTACAGCAATACACACGGTCACTTGGGGATTTTTTTTCAAAAACTCCACCAGCAAATCAGCCGCACTATTGCTCAAGCCGCAGCCAGCGAGATTGACAAAACTCAGTGACTTCTTGCCTTCCAGAGAACCGACCAGTACATGTATGACGCTCTCGCTCTCGATCCAGTCACGCGAAAAATTATTTATCGATAAATCAAGACTCTTCAGCGTGACATTTTCTTTCAACGCTTCCATGATGCGCATGAGAGAAGCAGGCCTCAAGTCATTTCGACACAAATTAAGATATTCCAGCGATTTATTTGAGCTCAGAAATTCGACGAGATTATCTGCATAGGTGGCAAGCATCTTGAGATCACTGGCATGATGCTGATTTCCCCAACTGTAGTTGTGCTCAAAAGCCTGAAATGAATAGCTTAGATCGAGGCTTTTCATCGAGCCCAGACCTGCCTTGCACTCTGCCAGCGTCTGAGCAACTGGGAAAAGAAAGGTCTTGAAAGGTTGATTCGTGCATTTCAGACCAAAAGCGATGGCGGAAGCATCTTTTCTCGCAGAAAAATTTCTAAGTGCATCACACAGTGTCTCCGATAAGTGAGTTCTTTCATTCAATTCAGCATTCCATTGCGTGATGATCTTCTGCTTTTTTTTCAAACCTTGTGCCTCATGGATATTCACCTCACCAGTCCAGAGGTTGATGTGACGGGGAATGTCGTAGACTGGAAAATAAAAAGCATCATGAGACACATCGATAATGAATTCCTTGACATGATCACTAGTCGTCAAATTGTTGATGGCGATCTGACGCGTTCCTTTGGGAAAGCGAACGGTCTGAGTAGCGTTAAGCAAAGTTGATGTTGATACATCCGCGTAGACATGGCGATAGGTCCGGAATAATTCCTGCGATGCCAAATCAAATTGATTTTTTCTTCCCTTGGCCTTTTTTTCGAAGGTCGCCATCGTGGGAAGCGCATTTCTGGTTGCTGCCATGCCGACATCGGGAAGTTCATTGAACATCGCAATAGCTTCTTCCTGATGGGCTTTGCTGATTTGAGCGTACTTGCGGAGATTTATTGCCTGCTCTTCGGGCGTCGCCTGCTCATCGGCAATATGAGTCACTAGAAAATAGCGACGCACATCCGAAGGACAATCATGCAAAACATGTTCGCGTGTTGCCATGACAGGCACCGCGGTTGTTCGGGTCACCGCCGTACCGTTGGACGTGGTTTTGTCAGTCGTCATTTGCATCGCCTGTGACGATTCACTCGTACTGTGAACATTCTGATCATCAGAGTCGTCACTGATCGAGCTCGCTGTCGACACGATAATGGAGTCATCCTCGCTGCTGGCGTACGGTTGGAATCGACTGGCACCTGAAACACTCATGTTTTTTGCTCCTGTTTAGTCTGGAAGTGGATGGGGAAGAAAAGTCAGGCGGTGATCGACCTGAGTCTGGCGGCATCGTTAGCCGCGCTTGAGTTGCCGTCTCAAACAAAGGGTTCCCATTCATCGCTTTATGTGTGCACGCACGCACCCGGTCCGAGCGCCTATCGGTCAGACAGAGCGAATTGCAGAATTGATATCGCATTGCGGTCTCCCCCCTCGTACATGGTGCGGAGCAACCAGAGGTAGACGCCGGGTATTCAGTGAGCGCACCGCTTATAATGCGAGGCTTCGCCAAATCACCGTAATCGCTGAAAAATCATGGAATTAGCCAAGGCCTTTGAGCCGACCGAGATCGAACAACGCTGGCGCGCCGAATGGGAAAAGCGCGGCTACTTCACCGCCACGCTGGACGAGAGCCAACCCTCGTTCTCCATCCAGCTGCCGCCGCCCAACGTCACGGGCACGCTGCACATGGGCCATGCGTTCAACCAGACCATCATGGATGGGCTCACGCGCTATTACCGGATGCGCGGGCACAACACGGCCTGGATACCGGGCACCGACCATGCCGGCATCGCGACGCAGATCGTCGTCGAGCGCCAACTGGATGCGCAAAAAATCTCCCGCCATGATCTCGGCCGCGAAAAATTCCTGGAAAAAGTCTGGGAATGGAAAGAGCACTCCGGCTCCACCATCACTGGGCAAATGCGCCGGCTCGGCGCATCGACCGACTGGAGCCGCGAATACTTCACGATGGACGACAAGATGTCCAAGGCCGTCACCGAAGTCTTCGTGCGCCTCTTTGAACAAGGACTGATCTATCGCGGCAAGCGTCTGGTGAACTGGGATCCTGTACTTGGCACCGCCGTGTCTGATCTCGAAGTGGTGTCGGAAGAAGAAGACGGCAGCATGTGGCACATCCGCTATCCGCTGGTCGATGGCAGCGGCCATCTGACGGTGGCCACCACGCGGCCTGAAACGCTGCTGGGCGACGTGGCGGTGGCGGTGGATCCGACCGACGAACGCTATCAGCATCTGGTCGGCAAACTGCTGAAGCTGCCGCTCACCGATCGCAAAATTCCCGTCATCGCCGACAGCTATGTGGATAAGGAATTCGGCACCGGCTGCGTAAAGATTACGCCCGCGCATGATTTCAACGACTATGCGGTCGGACAGCGCCACGGTCTTGCGCAGATCAGCATCTTCACGCTGGATGCGAAGATCAATGAGAACGGTCCTGCGGCCTATCGGGGCATGGATCGTTTCGCGGCACGCAAGCAGATCGTCGCTGATCTTGATGCGCAAGGCCTGCTGGAATCGGTCAAGCCACACAAGCTGATGGTGCCGCGCGGCGACCGCACCGGCGTGGTGATCGAGCCTATGCTCACCGACCAATGGTTCGTCGCGATGAGCAAGGCCGCCCCCGAGGGCACGCATTTCCCCGGCAAATCAATTGCTGAAGTCGCGCTGGAAAAAGTCTCCAATGGTGAAATCAAATTCGTGCCCGAGAACTGGGTCACGACCTATAACCAGTGGCTGAACAATATTCAGGACTGGTGCATCTCGCGCCAGTTGTGGTGGGGCCATCAGATCCCGGCCTGGTATGACGACGCCGGTAATATCTATGTCGCACGCGATGAGGCAGAGGCACAGAGCAAGGCGACAGCGGCCGGCCATTCCGGCCCATTGTCGCGCGACGCCGATGTGCTCGATACCTGGTTCTCGTCGGCGCTGGTGCCTTTCTCGTCGCTCGGCTGGCCGGAGCAAACACCGGACTACAAGCTCTTCCTGCCCTCCTCGGTGCTGGTCACGGGTTTTGACATCATTTTCTTCTGGGTCGCACGGATGGTGATGATGACCTGTCATTTCACCGGCAAAGTACCCTTCAATACGGTGTATGTGCACGGTCTGGTGCGCGATGCACAAGGCCAGAAAATGTCCAAGTCCAAGGGCAATACGCTCGATCCTATCGACCTGATCGATGGCATCGATGTGGAGGCGCTGGTGAGCAAGCGCACCACCGGTCTGATGAACCCGAAACAGGCCGAGAACATCGCCAAGGCCACGCGCAAGGAATTTGGCGGCGGCATACCGGCATATGGCACAGATGCGCTGCGATTCACGATGGCAAGCTATGCATCACTGGGCCGCAATATCAATTTCGATCTCAGTCGCTGCGAAGGCTATCGCAATTTCTGCAACAAGCTGTGGAATGCGACCCGCTTCGTGCTGATGAATACCGAGGGCAAAGATTGCGGCCTCGAAGAGCACGGTGCGGAAGCCTGTGCGACCGGCAGCTATCTGGATTTCTCGCAAGCCGATCGCTGGATCGTCTCGCTGCTGCAGCGTACTGAAGCCGACGTCGAAAAAGGCTTTGCTGAATATCGCTTCGACAATATCGCCTCGGCGATCTACAAATTCATCTGGGATGAATACTGCGACTGGTATCTGGAAGTCGCCAAGGTGCAGATACAGCAAGGCACCGAAGCCCAGCAGCGCGCCACGCGCCGCACCCTGCTGCGCGTGCTCGAGACCGTATTGCGCCTCGCGCACCCGATCATCCCGTTCATCACCGAGCAGCTGTGGCAAACCGTCGCACCACTCTCGGGTCGCCAGCTGAATCCTGCAGGCGACTCCATCATGCGGCAAGCCTATCCCGAGCCGAACCTGAAAAAGCTCGACGACAAGGCCGAAGGCTGGATGAGCGAGCTGAAAGCGCTGACAGACGCATGCCGCAATCTGCGTGGCGAAATGCAGCTCTCACCCGCACAAAAGGTGCCGCTGTTTTTGGAAGGCAGCGATCATGCGCGTCTGCAAGGCTTTGCTCCGTATCTGCAGGCGCTGGCCAAGCTATCCGAAGTGCAGGTCGTCGGCAGCCTGCCAGAATCGCCCGCCCCGGTATCGGTGGTCGGCAGCGTGCGCCTGATGCTGAAGGTCGAGATCGATGTGGCGGCAGAGCGCGAGCGCCTGACGAAGGAGATCACGCGACTGGAAGGCGAGATCGGCAAGGCAAATGCCAAGCTGGGCAATGAAAGCTTTGTCGCTCGCGCCCCGGCAGAGGTGGTCGAACAGGAAAAAGAGCGCCTGGCAAGCTTCACGACCACGCTGGATAAGCTGCGCGAACAGCTGTCCAAGCTGAAGTAATCTGTATGCAATCAACAGGAGGACGGGATGACTCGAGGCTGGCTAGGTTTGCTACTGTTTTTTATGGCCTCCATCGCACTGGCCGACAGCACTCCCGCCGGGCTCTGGCGCACCATGGATGATCACAGCGGTAAAGAAAAATCGCTGGTGCGGATCGTCGAAGTGAATGGCGAATTCCGAGGAACAATCGAAAAGCTGTTCCGCGAACCGGGTGAAGACCCGAATCCCAATTGCGAAAAATGCCCGGGCGACAAAAAGAACAAGCCCGTCGTCGGCATGACAATATTGACCGGGCTGAAGAAAGATAACGGTCTGTGGTCAGGCGGAGAGATTCTCGATCCGCAAAATGGCAAGACGTATAAATGCAAGGCGCGGCTGGAGAATAACGGTCGCGAAATGCATGTGCGCGGATTTATCGGGATGGCGCTGCTGGGCAGAACGCAAGTCTGGAGGCGCGAAGAGTAGTCCGGGAAAACTCAGTCCTGCCCCCACAAATCGCCGTTCGGATTGGTACGGGGCGCGGTCACGCCAAAGTGCTGATACGCGGCGGGGGTTGCGATGCGTCCTCGCGGCGTGCGCTGCAAATAGCCCTGCTGGATCAGATAAGGTTCAAGCACATCCTCGATGGTGTCGCGCTCCTCACCAATCGCGGCCGCAAGATTGTCCAGACCCACAGGGCCGCCACTGAATTTGAACAAGATGGCTTCCAGCAGTTTTCTGTCCATCAGATCAAAGCCGACCGGATCGACATCCAGCATCTTCAGCGCGGCGTCGGCCATCGCCTGCGTGATCTCACCCTTGCCCTTCACATCCGCATAATCACGCACACGACGCAACAAACGATTGGCGATGCGCGGCGTACCGCGGCTACGACGCGCAATCTCGAGTGCTCCCATATCCACGATGGGTGCATTCAGCAGCGCTGCGCTGCGCGTGACGATACGCGCCAGCTCTTCCGGCGTATAAAACTCAAGACGGGCGACGATGCCGAAACGGTCACGCAAGGGATTGGTCAGCATGCCGGCGCGTGTCGTGGCTCCCACCAGCGTGAAAGGCTGCAGGTCGAGACGCACGGAACGCGCGGCAGGGCCTTCGCCGATCATGATATCGATCTGGTAATCCTCCAGCGCTGGATACAAAATTTCTTCGACAACGGGCGAGAGCCGGTGGATCTCGTCGATGAACAACACATCATTGGCTTCGAGGTTGGTCAGCAGCGCCGCCAGATCGCCGGCGCGCTCCAGCACAGGCCCGGAGGTCTGTCGCAGATTGACACCCATCTCGCGGGCAATGATGTGGGCCAGTGTGGTCTTGCCCAGGCCGGGCGGGCCGAACAGCAGCGTGTGATCGAGCGCCTCGCCGCGCTTGCGGGCAGCGGCAATGAAGATTTCGAGCTGATCACGGGCTTTTTGCTGACCGACGTATTCATCGAGCTTCTGCGGCCGCAATGCACGCTCGATCGCTTCCTCGTTCGGGGAAGCGGGCGTGGCCGCAATGATGCGCTGCTCGTTGAAATCGTCGGTCTGTATGCTCATCAGGCGATTGTATCGCGAGCGCAGAAGGTTCAGCCTTTGGACAACGCCTTGAGGGCATGGCGAATGCCGTCAGAGACCGAGCTTCCTGCTGGCACCTGCTTGATCGCCAGCAGGGCTTCTTTCTCGGAATAACCGAGCGCGATCAGCGCATTCAATACATCGGTATTGGTATCGGGCGCTGCGGCGCCTGCGCCGATGTCGGCACCCAGCTTGCCCTTGAGTTCCAGCAGCAGGCGCTCGGCGGTCTTCTTGCCAATCCCGGGAATCTTGGTCAGGCGGCCGACTTCCTGCAGCGTGACTGCCTGCGCGAGGTCCGTGACCGACATGCCCGACAAAATGGAGAGCGCAGTGCGCGCGCCAATACCGCTGATCTTGATCAGCTCACGAAATAGTTCACGCTCCTGCGCGGTGCCAAAACCGTACAGCAGCTGCGCATCTTCACGCACTACCATGTGCGTGAGCAGCAGCACTTTCTCGCCGGCCGAAGGCAGGTTGTAGAAGGTGCTCATGGGCACGCTGACTTCATAACCCACGCCGTTGCAATCCACCAGCAATTGCAATGGGTTCTTGTCGATCAGGATTCCGGACAGGCGACCAATCATCAGCGATCTCGTAAACAATGAATGGCGGGATGATATCAGCCGATCAAACGGCCGCCGCGCACCCGCAAGCCTTTGCGCGCGAGTTCAGGCGCGAGACCGGATAGCGTCGCGATGCCCGCGCCCGCATGCGCATGACAAATGGCGACACCCAGCGCATCGGCGGCATCGGTGCCGGGCAAGCCATCGAGCTGCAGCAGGCGCTGCACCATGGACTGCACCTGGGACTTCTGGGCCTTGCCCTGCCCGACCACGGCTTTTTTAACCTGCAGCGCGGTGTACTCGGCCACCGGCAGGTTCGCCCCCACCAGCCCGCAAATCGCCGCTCCGCGCGCCTGACCCAGCAGGAGCGTGGACTGCGGGTTCACATTGGAGAAAACAATTTCGATGGCCGCGCAATCCGGCTGGTAAGTGGACACCACTTCACCGATGCTCTCCAGGATGACTTTCAGTCGCGATGGCAGATCCCCCTCCGGAATGCGTATGGTGCCGGAGCCGATGTAGGAGAGGCGCTGGCCTTCCTTGCGTATCACGCCAAAGCCGGTCACGCGCAGTCCGGGGTCTATGCCGAGGATTTTCATCCGTCAATGCCTGAAATGCCGCGTTCCCGTCAACGCCATCACAATCCCCTGCTCATCCGCCGCATCGATCACTTCCTGATCGCGCATGGACCCGCCCGGCTGCATCACCGCAGTGGCACCGGCGGCCACCACCACATCCAATCCGTCGCGGAACGGGAAGAACGCATCCGACGCCACTGCTGAACCCGCCAGCTGCAGCCCGGCATTCTGCGCCTTGATCGATGCGATACGCGCGGAATCGACGCGGCTCATCTGTCCGGCGCCCACACCCAGCGTCATGCCATTGCCGCAGAAAACAATCGCATTGGATTTCACGAACTTCGCCACGCGCCACGCGAACATCATGTCTTGCAGCTGCTGAGGCGTCGGCTGCTTTTTGGTGACGATCTTCAGCTCGGGCAGCTGCACGTTCTTTGCATCAGGCGACTGCAGCAGCAGGCCGCCACCCACCCGCTTCATATCGTAAGCATTGTTCGCATGCGCCAGCGGAATCTGCAACAGGCGAACGTTCTGCTTGGACTCGAAAACCTTCAGCGCGTCGGCAGTGAACGAGGGCGCGATCAGCACTTCGACGAACTGCTTCGCTACTGCCTCTGCCGCTTTGCCATCGAGTTCGCCATTGAAAGCGATAATGCCGCCGAAAGCCGAGGTGGGGTCGGTCTGGAAGGCTTTGGCATAGGCCTCGGCCGCATCCTTGCCGACAGCAACACCGCAGGGATTTGCATGCTTGATGATCACGCAGGCATGGCCTTCGAACGTCTTCACGCACTCCCATGCCGCATCGGCATCAGCGATGTTGTTGTACGAGAGCTCTTTGCCCTGCAATTGCGTGTAATTCGCCAGAGCGCCATCCACTGCGTGAATGTCGCGATAGAAAGCCGCCGACTGGTGCGGATTCTCACCGTAGCGCATGTCCTGCACTTTTTCAAAATGCAGGTTCAGCGTGTCGGGATAGGCGGAGCGTGTGTCATGCGCGCGGTCCGGGCCGAGGGCGCTGAGGTAATTGGTGATCGCGCCATCGTATTGCGCGGTATGCGCGAAGACTTTTTTCGCGAGCATGAAGCGCGTCTCATAGCTGACCTCGCCTTGGGCGGCGCGCATCTCGTCCAACACCTTCGCGTAATCGGAAGGATCGCAGATCACGACCACATCCTTGTGGTTCTTGGCCGAGGAGCGCAGCATCGCCGGCCCGCCGATGTCGATATTCTCGATCGCGTCTTCGAGCGAACACTGCTCCCTGGCGACGGTCTGCTGGAAGGGATACAGATTGACGACGACCATGTCGATCGTCGGTATCTGATGCTGATTCAGGGCTTCCCTATGCGCGGGAAAATCCCGTCTCGCCAATATCCCGCCATGGATCTTGGGATGCAGGGTCTTCACACGGCCGTCCAGCATTTCGGGGAAACCGGTGTAATCGGCCACCTCAGTGACTTCCAGCCCATGGTCGGCCAGCAGCTTGGCCGTGCCGCCGGTGGAGAGCAGCTTGACGTTCATCGCGGCGAGTGCGCGCGCGAAATCGAGCACGCCTGTCTTGTCGGATACGGAGATCAGCGCTTGTTTGATCATCAGGATGTCCTGGATAAAAAGTAAACAAGCGAAGCAAAGTCGCTAAGCGCTGACCATGCTTCGCTTGTTGGCCTGAAAAAACTCAGAGCAGGCCGTGCTGCTGCAACTTCTTGCGCAGGGTGTTTCGATTGATGCCCAGCATGTCGGCGGCGTGCGACTGATTGCCTTCTGCCCTCTCCATCACGGCTTCGAGAACCGGCTTCTCCACAGTGAAGATCACCATCTCGTAGACATTCGACGGCTCTTGCTCCCCCAGGTCCCGAAAATATTTCTCGAGACTTTTTTTCACGACTTCCTGGATGTTGTCTTTGCTCATGCTTGAAACTTAGGGGATAAATAGTGCTCTATGCCGCCAGCTTTTCTGCGGCGGGCGCATATTGTAACCGCTCCCCCAGCAACAGTTGCGACTCAAAAAACGTATCCACTGCAGCCAGCTGTTCATCACACGACTCGATGCGGTTCATTCGTTGCCTGAATTCCTCACCCCCCTGCAAATCGCGCACATACCACCCGATATGCTTTCTGGCTGTTCTGACGCCAAGGTATTCCCCGTAAAACGCGTAATGCGCGCGCAGGTGGGCGGCCATCAGCGCGCGCACCTCAGCTATCTTTGGCGCAGGCAACAACTCGCCTGTTGTGAGGTAATGGTCGATCTCGCGGAAAATCCATGGCCGGCCTTGGGCGGCCCGCCCGATCATCACAGCATCGGCACCCGTCTGTTGCAGCACATATTTCGCCTTTTGCGGGCTGTCGATATCGCCGTTTGCCACGACCGGAAGACGACTGGCAGCCTTGACGGCGGCAATCGTGTCGTATTCGGCATGACCGCTGTAACCATCCGCGCGCGTCCTGCCATGCAGGGTCAGCATCGCAATGCCGCTTTGCTCGGCAATATGCGCAATCTTTAGCGCGTTGCGGTTCTGGCGGTCCCATCCGGTACGAAATTTCAGCGTCACTGGGACGCTCACTGCAGACACCACGGCGTCGAGCAGCGTGGCGACCAGCGCTTCATCGCGCAGCAAGGCCGAACCGCACCAGTTGTTGCAGACTTTTTTGACCGGACAGCCCATGTTGATGTCGATAATCTGGGCACCGCGATCGACATTGAATTTTGCGGCTTCGGCGAGCAGCACGGGATCTGCACCGGCGATCTGCACGGCCTTGGGCTCCATCTCGCCATCATGATTGATACGCCTTGCGGTCTTCTCACTGGCCCAGACGCGCGGATTGGACGCAGCCATCTCGGAGACGGCGTAACCCGCGCCAAGCTCCTTGCACAACTGCCGGAAAGGTCGATCCGTCACGCCTGCCATCGGAGCGACAAAGACGTTGTTGCGAAGTTGATAGGGGCCTAGCTGCATAGGGAAAGAATGCCCTGCCTGTCGCGGCAGCGTGCTGGAAATTTGTCCGTCGGGAAGCTGCCTATTTTATACGCAGCGGCACAATCAACCCAGGCAAATCTCAGGCCGCCGGGTGGGTGCGGTCGATTTCGTCCAATCCGGCGGATTCCAGGTGCGAAACATCGGCCCATTGCAGCAGGATGAAACGGTTGCCGTCCCAGCGCAGACGATTGATCGCGGCGTTGATGGTCTCGAAATCGCGCCGCGCCTCGACGGGCATGCCCGTCGCTGCACGGTAGACGCAATCGAGCACGCCGCCATGGGTGACGACGACTACGGTCTGGCTCTGCGCGTGACGACGGGCGATGCGTTCCAGCGCCATCACTGAGCGGTCGTGAAATTCCTGCAAGGTCTCGGCCTGGCGTTCCCCGGCCGGGAAGCGCAGGTGCAAATCACGCGCATGCCAGGCGGCGAATTCTTCCGGATAGCGCTGCGTGATCTCTTCATACATCAGGCCCTCAAACGCACCGTAGCAGCGCTCGCGCAATTCGGTGTCAAACACGATGTTCATTTGATGAGCGTCTGCGACCGGTTGCGCGGTCATACGCGCGCGCTGCAGATCGCTGGAGTAGATCGCATCCGGCTTCTGTGAGGCCATCGCCAGCCCCAGCGCCCTTGCCTGACGCAAGCCTTCTTCGTTAAGCGGGGTATCGACATGGCCCTGCATGCGCCGCACGCGGTTCCACGCGGTTTCTCCATGCCGTATCAGCAGAATTTCCATGAACAGTGTCTCAGTGAGGAGGCGGCACTTGCAGCCAGAACGTGACGGGGCCATCGTTGATCAGCGCGACTTTCATGTTTGCGCCGAAACGCCCGGTCTGAACGACGGGGTGCGCGGCTTGCGCCTTGCTCACGGCGTAATCAAACAGCCGTCGCGCCTCATCGGGCGGTGCCGCCGGCGTAAATGAAGGTCGGGTTCCGCTGCGCGTGTCGGCCGCCAGCGTGAATTGCGGCACCAGCAGCACGCCGCCGCCGACCTGTCCGACGTTCAGGTTCATCTTGCCGTCGGCATCGTAGAAGACGCGATAGGTCAGGAGCTTGGTCAGCAGCGCGTCGGCTTGTTTCTCGGTATCGCCGCGCTCGGCGCACAGCAGCACCAGCAAGCCCTGCCCGATCTGACCGACGATTTCGCTATCGACCTTGACGCTGGCTTCGGCGACTCTTTGCAGCAGCGCGATCAAGGGCGTGTCACGAGAGGGTTACGCGGGCGAACTTGCGCTTGCCAACCTGCACGACGAAAGTGCCCGCCGCGACTTTCAGTCCCTTGTCACTGACGGTCGCGCCATCGATACGCACACCCCCCTGCTCGACCATGCGCAATGCTTCGGACGAGGATGCGCACAGATTGGCCTGCTTGAGCAGCTGACCGATACCCAGTGGCGCGCCCGTCAGCGAGACCTCGGGAACCTCGTCCGGTATGCCGCCGCGCGCGCGGTGGTTGAAGTCCGCGAGCGCATCTTCCGCCGCCTTGCGCGAATGGAAGCGCTCGACGATCTCTTGCGCCAGCAGCACTTTGATGTCTCGCGGATTGCGACCGCCTTCAACGTCCGAGCGGAATTGCGCAACCTCGGCCAGCGAGCGGAAAGACAGCAGGTCGTAGTAGCGCCACATCATCTCGTCAGAGATGCTCATCACCTTCGCAAACATGGTGTTGGCGGGCTCGGTGATGCCGATGTAATTGCCCTTGGACTTGGACATTTTCTCGACGCCGTCCAGCCCTTCGAGCAGAGGCATGGTCAGGATGCACTGCTGAGGCTGTCCATAGTCTTTCTGCAGTTCGCGACCCACCAGCAAGTTGAACTTCTGGTCGGTGCCGCCAATTTCCAGATCCGACTTCAAGGCGACCGAGTCATAGCCCTGCATCAGCGGATACAGCAGTTCATGCACGGAGATTGGCGTGCCTGCCTTGAAGCGCTTGGTGAAATCCTCACGCTCCAGGATGCGCGCCACAGTGTAACGGGCGGACAATTCGATCATGCCTCGGGCGCCCAGAGGGTCGCACCATTCGGAGTTGTAGCGGATCTCGGTGCGCTGCGGATCCAGCACCAGACTGGCCTGAGAGAAATAGGTCTTCGCGTTTTCTTCGATCTGCTCGCGGGTCAGCGGCGGTCGGGTCACGTTCCGGCCGGAGGGATCGCCGATCATGGACGTAAAGTCGCCGATCAGGAAGATCACGGTATGCCCGAGATCCTGCAGCTGGCGCATCTTGTTGAGCACGACGGTGTGGCCAAGGTGCAAATCCGGGGCGGTCGGATCCAGTCCCAGCTTGATGCGCAGCGGCTGGCCGGTTTTTTCGGACGCGGCGAGTTTCTGCACAAACTCGGACTCAATCAGCAATTCTTCGACTCCGCGCTTCACGATGGCGAGGGCGTCGCGCACCGAATCGGAGAGTGGCAGGTCCGCCGCTTGCGCACCAGGCTGAGGATGCGCAGCGGACGCCGGCGTGTGGGTGGCGTTCATAAGTTGTTGTATCTAATCAATAAATTCGCGATTGCGCGTTTGCTATAATGCGCGCTTTGCCCCGAATCGCCCTTTCGGGCTCGGCCCGGCCTGAAGTTTGCATGGTGGCCGGTCAAAACGACGGATTTTAGCGTATCGAATGAGCCTGAGAGACAAATTCCTGCCCTCCGCGCGCCGCCTGCTGGCCAAGCTGCGCGCCACTCCCAAAACCCGAATCCTGACCGCTGCTGCCATCGGCATGTCGCTGATCGCCTTTGGTGCAGCGGGTGTCGCGCCCTACGCGCCGGATGCTTCTGACCTGCCGGTCACGGTCAAAGTGGAAGAACTCGGCTTGCCCGACCTCGCCAGCCAGGTCGATGGGCGGCGGGCTGCGCCCGACCGATTTGTTGCCGAAGAGCGCATCCGCGCCGGTGACAACCTCGCTTCGCTGCTGGATCGTCTGGGCGTTGCTGATCGCGAGGCTGCTGCCTTCATCCGCAGCGATGCCCAAGCGCGTGCACTGACCAACCTGCGGGCGGGGCAGCGCATTCAGGCGGTCGTCGATGCGGAAGGCAAGCTCTTGTCGGCCAGCACGCTGATCGCCGATCAGCAGGCCGAGCGACGCCTCGTGATCGAGCGCGCCGCTGCCGGCTTTATTGCCAAAAAAGAGCCCGCGCCACTGGAGCGACACATCGAGATGCGCTCCGGAGAGATTCGCTCATCGCTGTTCGCTGCGACCGACGCCGCTCAGGTGCCCGATCCGGTGGCGATGCAGATCGTCGAGATCTTTTCATCCGACATCGACTTCGCGTCGGACCTGCGTCGCGGCGACCGCTTTGAAGTGATCTACGAAACGTTCTGGCAAGGCGGCGAATGGGTCCGCAGCGGCCGCGTGCTGGGTGCGTCGTTCAAGAACGACGGAAAGACGCATCAGGCGATCTGGTTCGGCGGCGAGCACGGCGGCTATTACGACCCCGAAGGCAAATCGCTCAAAAAAGCCTTCCTGAAATCGCCGCTGCAGTTCTCGCGCGTGACGTCGGGCTTTGCAATGCGCGTGCATCCGATCTCCGGCATGTGGAAACAGCACAAAGGCATCGATTTTGCGGCACCGACCGGCACGCCCATTCGCGCGACCGGCGATGGCCGTGTGGATTTTGCCGGCGGCCAGGGCGGTTATGGCAATGTGGTGGTGATTCAGCACGGCGGCAGTTATTCGACCGCCTATGCGCACATGAGCCGCATCGCACCGGGCATTCGCAAGGGTGCCAGAGTCTCGCAAGGTGATGTGATCGGCTATGTGGGCACGAGCGGCTGGTCAACCGGCCCGCATCTGCACTATGAATTCCGCGTGAACAATGATGCGCGTGACCCGAACTCCATCGTCGCACCGCAGGCGCAGATGCTGACAGGCACAAGCTTTCATCAGTTCCGCCAGCAAGTGGCCGAGATCAAGCATCGCTTCCGCCTGATGTCGCCCGAGGCGACGCAGCTCGCTTCGCGCTGATGCACGCTGTCTGACGTTCTCGTTGCCGGACAGATCCCGATGGCTGCCCAATCGTTCTACATCGGCCTCATGTCCGGCACCAGCCTGGATGGCGTCGATGGCGTAATCACAAATTTCAGTGGCACGCCCTGCGCCGCTTATATTCCTTTCCCCGCCCCCCTGAAAAGCGAGCTGCTCGCGCTGCAGTCACCCGGTGCGAATGAGATCCATCGCGAAGCACTGGCGGCCAGGCAGCTGGCGCAACTGTATGCCGCGTGTGTCAGTGAATTGCTGCGCAACTCGGGGACGCCGGCAGCCCAGGTCAGGGCCATCGGTGCGCACGGTCAGACCATCCGGCACCTGCCCGCCGAAGGTTATACCCGACAGATCAACCATCCGGCCTTGCTGGCCGAACTCACCGGCATTGATGTCATTGCCGACTTCCGCAGCCGCGATATCGCCGCCGGCGGACAGGGTGCGCCGCTGGTGCCAGCATTTCACCAATCGGTCTTTGGCAGCCGTTCACATGCTCGCGTGATCGTGAATATTGGCGGCATCAGCAACATCAGCGTTCTTGGCGCCGATGGCTCGGTGACCGGCTTTGATACCGGGCCGGGCAATGTGCTGATGGACGGGTGGATACATCAGCATCAAGGCAAGGCCTATGATGCCGATGGCGAGTGGGCAGCGTCGGGACAGGTGATCGATACACTGCTGGCTCGTCTGCTGGAGGAGGATTTCTTCCGGCAAGCCCCGCCCAAGAGCACGGGGCGCGATCTCTTCCATAGCGCATGGCTGAATGACAGGCTGGCAGGATTTTCCGATGCCCGGCCGCAGGATGTGCAGGCCACGCTGGCCGCACTGACCGCGCGCTGCATTGCGGACGCGATTCGACATTACGCATCTGATTGCGATGCCGTGTTCATTTGCGGCGGCGGCGCTTACAACGCGTATCTGATGCAATGCCTGTCGAGGGATATACCGCAACCGGTGCAAAGCACTGCGGTACTAGGCATCTCTCCGACGCAGGTGGAATCGCTCGCTTTCGCATGGCTTGCGCAGCGTTTTTGCGAGCGCCAGCCGGGCAACCTGCCCGCCGTCACGGGTGCGAAAGGCGAGCGCATACTGGGCGCGCTGTATCCGGCCTGATCAACGGGTCACCGGATTACGACAACAAAAAAGCGCGGCAAGCCGCGCTTTTTTGATAAACCATCACTTCAATCAGGCAGAGAATGAGGATCCGCAACCGCAGGTCGTTGTCGCGTTCGGATTCTTGATCACGAATTGCGCGCCCTCAAGGTCGTCCTTGTAATCGATCTCGGCACCAACCAGATACTGGTAGCTCATCGAATCGATCAGCAACTGCACGCCATTCTTGACCATGGTGGTGTCATCTTCATTCACGATCTCGTCGAAGGTGAAACCATACTGGAAGCCAGAGCAGCCGCCGCCCTGAACGAATACGCGAAGCTTCAGGTCAGGATTTCCCTCTTCCTCGATCAGCTGTGCCACCTTGCCTGCGGCGCTGTCCGTAAAAACGATCGGTGCCGGCATTTCTGTGGGTGCGTTCATGGTGATGCTCCTGCGTGTATGTCGTTGATTTGAAATTATAACGGTTGCCTGTGATGGCTGCCGAGAGAGCGCCCGTCGTGCACAATCATCAGGCCAGTTTCAGCAGGGGTTCCGGCAGCCTGCCGGGGTGAGCGCCTGCTTCTCCTTTCGGGCAAAGCTGGCCGGTCACGGTCGCGCCGGGCTGCATGCTCAGGGACGCATAATGAATATCTCCGATTATGCGCGCCCGGGACAGTAATTCAACCCTCCCGCTGATATGGAGATTGCCGGTCACCAGTCCATCGATCATCACATGCCCGGCATGGATGTCTCCGCTCACCTGTCCGCTGCGAGAGAGCACCAGATAGCCCTGATCGGGACACTCGGCGCGGACATCCCCTCGGACCTGCCCATCGATTCTGAGACCGCCGCTGAACACGAGCTCGCCCTCGATATGGCAGCCACGGGCAATCAGCGTATCGATGCCCCGCAAAGTACCTGATCCTGCCATGCGCCTCCCTCACGTGATGGCGCCGGTCCGGCGCCAGAAGGAGGTCAGCGTATCTGCGGATCAGAGAACCGTTCTTGGGAATTCCCTCATTCTCTGCATGCGGTGTCCTTTCCAATGCAAGGGCTTGAGGGCAGACAAGCTCAGCACGCCCTCAGGGCAGGATCGGCACCTGCCGAAGACCGGTCGTCTCTTCCAGCCCGAACATCAGGTTCATGCACTGCACCCCCTGTCCGGCCGCGCCTTTGACGAGGTTGTCCTCGACCACCAGGATCACCAGCTGATCGCCGCCCCCCGGACGATGCACGGCGATGCGCAGCATATTCGATGCCCTGACCGAGCGTGTCTCGGGATGACTGCCTGCCGGCAGCACATCCACAAACGGATCATCACGGTAGTGCTCCTCGAACAGCGCCTGAACATCGGTAGCACGCGCCTCGGGCAGCAAGGTGGCGTACAGCGTCGAGTGTATGCCCCGTATCATCGGCACCAGATGGGGCACGAACGTCAGGCCGATCTTGCGACCCGCAATCGCTTCCAGTCCCTGCACGGTCTCGGGCAAGTGACGATGCCCCTTCACGCCGTAGGCCTTGAAGTTGTCCGAGGCCTCTGCCAGCAGCGTGTGCACCTCGGCCTTACGTCCCGCACCCGACACGCCGGACTTGCAATCCGCGATCAGCGCCGATTCGTTCACCAAGGGCTTGCCCTGACTGAGCAGCGGCGCATAACCCAGTTGCATCGAGGTGGGATAGCAGCCCGGCAGTCCGATGACTCGCGCCTTGCGTATCGCTTCACGATTGACTTCAGGCAGTCCATACACCGCCTCGGCGAGCACATCAGGACAGCCATGCGGCATGCCGTACCACTGCTCGAACACCGCCGTGTCCTTCAGACGAAAATCTGCTGCCAGATCGATGATCTTCACCCCAGCAGCCAGCAGCTCGCGCGCCTGTGCCATCGCCACGCCATGAGGTGTCGCAAAGAACACCACGTCGCACTGATCGAGCCGCGCCTTTTCAGGTGCCGAGAACGCCAGCGACACATGGCCCCGCAGCGACGGGAACATCTCTGCCACTGGCATGCCGTCTTCTTTGCGCGAAGTAATGGCGACCAGCTCTGCTTGCGGATGCGCGGCCAGCAGACGCAGCAACTCGACGCCGGTATAGCCGGTGCCGCCCACGATACCAATCTTGATCATCTGAATCTCTCCTGCAGAGCCACGCTATCCTCGACGTGCGAGGCCAAAACCAAGGTGAAAAAAAACCGTCGGGCGCGAACCCGACGGCTTCAATATATTGCAAAAGCGACGGATTAACGCTTCGAGAACTGCTTCGCGCGACGTGCTTTACGCAGACCGACTTTCTTACGCTCGACTTCACGCGCGTCACGGGTGACGAAGCCTGCTTTCGACAGCTCGGGCTTGAGCGCTGCATCGTAGTCGATCAGTGCGCGAGTAAT
>JACCDH010182420.1_pt1 | contig 28000 bp, 14 predicted proteins | sample 7442481 | NCBI WGS metagenome assembly JACCDH01 (sample SAMN15323433, study PRJNA562643) | freshwater metagenome | isolation source: river surface water | place: USA:Blue River Watershed | collected 2017-08-15 | reverse complement strand
GGATTATATGTGAAATCCCCCTATTTTTGCTGCCCCGAATGGGAATGGTGCGGTAGCTCAGTCGGTAGAGCAAAGGACTGAAAATCCTTGTGTCGCCGGTTCGATCCCGGCCCACACCACAAAGCCTGATAATTAAGAAACCTCTTGATTATCAGGCTTTTTTATTTATAAAAAATAGTAAATATGTGAAAAAAGCAGGCTAGCCGGGTAGATTAAGGTTTTTTTGCACCAAGAACACAAATTGCATGATTTTGTCAATGAAAACAGGGTGATATTCATAAAAGTTTAGCCTAAAAGAAAGTTTTCTGATTTAAATGTGATATTCCGCTTAGGTTGTATCTTTAGGAATATCATATTTAAATTATATGAAGATTATATAACTGTTAAAGTATTGAAAATCAAATAATAATGTCACATTTTATTTTACCAGTCACCATCGATTCTAGGAAAGTTGTTTTTTTAGATATTAAAACAAATTCGACAAACGATTTGTTCCCCAATAAAGTAGCAGATAGTTTTATTATAAGGCTTCCGGAGGGCGTTATTAATCAGACTTCCTTATTGCAGTTTAAAAAGTCTAGGATGTTACAAGCATTAACGCCAGGAAAGAAAGACATTCCAATTAATGATTTCAAATTTTCAATTCAAGAAAATGAAATTGGGTGTATTGATATAATTATAAGTACTGATTTGGAAGGAGAGCTGAGTTATAATCTTGCTAGTAATAGTAATTTAAGTGTTATTGAAGGTGAAGACTATTTTGAAATTAAATACAGCAATACTGGATATAGGAAAGAAGCAGAGACCGTTAAAGTTCGTTTTGTGTTAAATTATGGCGGGGAAAAAACTTATGGATATTCATTATTTTGGTTAGCTCCAAGAGAAAAAATAAAGTTGTTGGCTCTAGATTTTGGTTCTGAAGCTTGCCAAATGAAAGAAGGTGTTTTTGGTTCCGGTGCAAATACAAATATTCAAATTACGGCGGTTGATATTTTTCAATTGTTGCGAAATTTAGAGGGTGGACATGAAGGAATTAATGATAAATATTTTCAACAATTTGAATCAAACAGATTATATAAATCAGTTTTTTATGCCAAAAATATTTTGGACGGCATAAGAACTGATCGAGAAATCTTAGGACACAAACTCTACTGGCTCAAGGATGGAATAACAATGACTATTCCATTAAATTTAGTTAATAATATAAATAGTCAGTTTTTAAAGACTAGTACGCTAATCCCAAATCTAAAGCTTGTAAGAAACGATAAAGAACTATCGAGCAATATTCGTTTTAAACTTAAAGAAAATCGAATAGAAACTGATAGAGGTTTTTCAGAAATGCGCGGTTCTTTATATATGGCGCTTTTAAAGCAAATGTTAAAAGCATATTTTGATCAACGCATCAACGAGTCTACATACTTAAGATTTACTTTATTGGTCCCCAATATATATACCAATGAAGATGTTTTAGAATCTAAAAAAATTATAGATGAAATATTTGTAGAGCATAATATTGAAAAACAAAACTCCATTTTGGGATACGAGATTGATTGCTTATCAGAGAGCGACGCTTCGTTTTTGGGATGCCAAAACACGATTAATGTAAGTGAAAGTGATTATTTTGTTACCATTGATTGTGGTAAGGGTACCACAGATTATAGTGTACTAGAATTAGAGCAAAATTCGGCAAACGTTTTCAGGCCCATTTATAAAAATGGGTTTGCTGGTGCTGGCAATTTAATAACTTATTCATTTGTAAAAGCTGCTTCTTATTTCTTGATCAATGAATTAAGTTCCGATCCCTTTCATCAAGAAAAAATAAAGAATTTTTTAAATGAAATTTTTTCTGAAAATGGCACCCCTTATTTTCACAGAGCGTTTTTTGAAGCAGCTGAAAGATGGAAAAAGAATTATGCCGAGGCGATAAATATCTCTAGGGATATTGTTGAAACTGAGTGGAGGGTAGCAAAAACGGGCGATTTGACATTTCAAAAAATGCTTGAAACCGATGATTTAAATGTAGAAGATTTTGTATCAATTTTAAATAAGCTTGAACATTGCTGGGATTGGAATGGTTATGTGCATAAGGCCATCAACAATATCGTAGAAACCATTACTTCTCAGTTATCTCTAGTAATAATGCATCAAAACCAGCACGCTAAGTGTGGAGGAATAATTATTACGGGTCGTGGTGCATATTTTCAACCATTGTCAGACGCAATTATTAGCGGTCTTCAACAAATTGAAGGTATGGATAAGGTTAACAGAATAAATTTAGGTACAATTGATTTAAAAGAAGTTTGTTTAGAAGGGGTGTTTAATCAATTGGTGCGTTTCTATGCTGACCTATCTTCAACACCAGTTGAAGTGGACAAAGAAACCATGCGCCAAACAATTAAGAAAAGATCTTGTTTTTCAAGGTTTTTTGGGAAGGGCGGAGCTGTTGGTTCTTCTTATGATCCCGAAACAAATGCCATAGAAATCATTAATACACATAATTTAATTAATTGTCGTTTCGTAATTGGCGGAAATATTTATGCGCCACATGGCGGCTTAGCATCTACTTCTAACACGTTGTATTTGGTTCCAACAAGAGAGGGTGTTTTTGTAGTTGAAAAAAATACTAATCAAATTGTTACAAATATTTTCCCATTAATTAGAGATATTGGGACATCAAATAACAACGATGATAAAGTTTTGGAATCGCTTTATCCGGGTTGGTGGAATAAAGTTTCATTTATTAATACATTATAATATGCTTAAAAGATTATTAATACTATTCGTTTTCTTCAAAAGTTTTGGAGCATTTTCTCAGAATTCAAACGGGGCAGAAAAAACAGGGATTGGCTCTGTTAATGATACAATAGTTGTCAAAATTGATACTGCAAAAAAAAGTGTAGTTCTGTTATCAAAAAACAAGTCCATTACTGAATTTAAAATCAGCAAGGTAAATGCAATACTTAAATCCGATTCAACTGCTTGGTCAATTAAAACAAAGCCAGACAGGATTAAAGTTCTTACAAGAATAAATCGATTTGTATCTTCAGAAGTTAATATAGATTCAGTAGCAGACTTTCTAAATTTTTTATCTTCAAAAAAAGATACTACTTCATTTCTAGTTTTTAATTCGGCACAATCTGTTGTTAGCGACTCTGTAAAAACTGGTATTGAAGGCGGCGGTGGTGAAATTACTTTAGTACCCCAAAAATCAATCTTTGAAAAATATTTAATATATATCCTAGTTAGTTTATTAATTATCTTTTTTATTTGTTCGATTGTTTTTTTAATTCTCTGGAAGCTTGAGTCTAAAAAAATCAAATCGTATAAAAAGGAAAAAGAAATAAATATAGGGAATAAGATTTTTGAAGAATTAAAGAAAAATTTCTCCGAAGGGTTAAAATCAAAAGAATATAATGGAGAAAATACTCAAACACTAATTGCGCATATTGCAGCTATTTATAGCGAATCAAAAAGCAAAATTGCTTCTTTAAATAACGATCTTAAAATTGCAAAAGAATCTGACTTACAAAAGCATACAAAGATTCAAGATTTGCAAAAACAGATTGATTTATTAAATTCTAAGCTCACTACAATTTCAAAAGAACATGAAGATAGGTTAAATGATTATCGGACTTCAATTATTGAAATCTGTAAGAAGATGTTAGTTAGACATCGAGAATTTAATGCAAAGTACCAAGGTGGAACATTTGAGTTGGAACTGGCCAAAAAAGACATATTACAATTTAATATTGCATACACACAGCTTGCTTTTGATGTATTTGCTACCTTGGCCGAAAGTGCCAACGAAGAAGCAAAAATGAATATAGAATTATTGAATGGAAAGACGGTTGCCCCTATTAAGGTGCTTGATCAATTTTCAGAAGGGAATAGTTTTAGTCCCATTGTTAATTTGATTATTCAAATATTAGAGGATAATAATATCAAGAGTATAGATGGAGTTTATTTCAAAGGAAATAAAATTGATTTAAAATAACATTATGCTAAAATTAAATAAGGGTTTAGTCCTTTTATTAATCAATGCAGTACTTGTAATTGCGTTGTATGCCTTTTTTAAGCCTATCGCATTTTTTCTATTAGCGGGTATCATTCTATCAATTACGTTTTTCTTCATCACTGTTACTTATTTTCAAACAAATAGTAACGGGATCTCGAGTTCCAGTCAAACTAAATTATCAACAGTTTCGGTAATAATACTAGGTCTATTATTTTTACTTTCTATAAAAGTCCTCAAAGATTATCAGCGCCCTGGAGGTGATAATCCATATTTCACAAATGTTGATCATTATGCTATACAAAATGCAGGTGTAGCGTTTGATGATAAACTAGAATTATACTCACCGGATGATAAAGAATCTTCAGGTTTCTGGAAATCAGATACTGGCACTTTGGTTGTTCAAGGAACTGATAAAGCAGTAAAAATTAGCACCAAAAATTTTTATACGCCAATTTTCACTGTAATTGATGAAAAGACTAATTTTTTAAACCCGGTATTGGAAAAACCAATTGATGATGGGTTTACCATTTCAAATAATTTAACATCTATAGTTTGGAAACAATTCTCTGTAGAAAAATCATGGATTCCCTCATGGATTCCGTTTCGAGACGATAACGAAACCTATAAAATGGAAATAACTTTCACTACAAAAGACACAAATTTTGTAGGAAAGTCGGGTCGTACAGTAAGCTCTAGTTTTAATATTGAAACGTCTATTAAAAAGGGAATTAGTCTTTTAAATCTTTTGCAAAAACAAGAGCGTTCAGATGCATTTAATGTAGATGGCGTTGTTTATAGTTGGTTGAATTTAGTTGGAGACATCAGTTTAATTGTTAAAGAAGGACAGAACGGCCAAAAAGATCTTTACTTGCAGCCATCTGTTGATCTAATAAATGAAAATTATTCATTTACATTAAATGGAAACATACCCATTCGGAAGCAAATTGATATAGAAATTCCCCTATCTACTAACTTTTATGTTGGTTTATCTCGTGGTCGTTATCCACTTAAAATTGAAAAAAAGAGTGAGAGTCCGTTCAACGATAAAATTAATAAAAACTATATTTTATCTTTTGAGGAGCAAAATTTAATACCATTTTACCATGTTCCCGGGATTGATGATTTTTCTAGCATGGCCTCAGAGGGTAAAGAAGGATCAGAAAATAAATCTAAAGTGGGGTCTACTAAAATTAGATTTTTAAAAAATACAATTGATTTTGAGAATGGAAACAAGTTGAAGGAAGGATTTGTTTTTCAACGTAATATGAAAACAAATCCTGAAACCGCAATAGATGGATTTTTAGAGTTCCAGATAGACAAATCAGGCGTACCCCTGAAGTGGCGAAGCGGATTAGATAATTATATAGAAGGCCCAGGGAACATAGTTTTAAATAGCAATGCTGGTAAATATAGTTGGATAATATCGGTTAAAGATCTTTCTGATAACTGGTTTAGTTTTGAAATTGTTAGGTGGTATTTATTATTTATAGTTATCACAATGATGATTTTGATCCTTTATTTTTCATCCCCTGCAATTATTGCTATTGAAACACCTATTTTAATTCTAATCTATTGTTTTTTGGTTTTCAGGTATTTGTTGACTTGGAGAGTAGCGACTTTTCCCCCACTAGAAAACATAAAAAAATACGAATTAGAAAATACTTTAAGACAATTTGACAACCTAATCAAAGATGTACCGTCTTCGTTTACATTTCTATTCACAATTTTTACTCTAATTGTGTTGATGCTGTATAGAGGATGGAGTGATTTTAAACAAACTAGATTTGGGAAATTAATAGAGTCTGTTGGCCTCCTAAATTTCTTAAGTAAAACCAGTGGCTTGGTTTTAAAATCTAGAGATACATTATTAAAATTATTGAAGTCGGACCGAATAGAATTAAAGTTTACGTTGTTTATTGTATTGTGTTCGCTGTTGAACATATTTGGAGTAGATCAAATGCAGCGATTGATTAAAATTATACTCCCTATTACAGGGTATTTTGTTTTTGTTTATAGTAGCGTAAAATCAAATATAAAGTATACGTACATCTCTTCTAATAAAAATTTTATATCAGCTTGGGTAATACCATTATTTAGCAAGATTATTGAGACGCCGGTTTCTTACTTATCATTAGTAATGTTGATGTACTTTGGAATTTTTGACACAGGTTTTGCTGTTATTTTTTTAATATTTACTTTTTTTAGATTTATTATATCGGGTATTCTTAAATATAAAAATATAAAAAGAGTTTGGAAGTATAGAGAAGAAACACAATTAATAGCGGTATTGATTTCGTTGGTTTTTTTATTGGCTTTAATTTTCTATAAAGGATCTATACATTTTATATTAAAATTTGATAATTATTTTATTGCCATACTATCGGTATTGATGGTAATTACTTTTTTATTGTTGAAATTAAATCTAACATTTAAAAAAACTGTTATTGGATTTTTTACTTTGGTTTTTATATTGTCGTTGGCTCCCAAATCATCAGATATTATTCATGATCAAATTCAAGAGAAAGTAAGGCTAACAAAGTATCGTGCTGAATTAATTTATAGACCAATGGATTCAGTTCTTTACGATAATAAATTCCAATCACGACAGGAAGCAAAAATTATAGAAACGGCTCAATCACAATGGTTTATCCATACTTATCTTAAAGATGCCAAGTTTTTAGATTTGTTTTCTGTGGGCGATTGGATAGATTTTAGGCCCCATTTTAAAGTTGGTGTCGATTATAGTACTCAAACTCGAGATGTGGTTTTACCACGTTACGTAATAGGTGAGTTTGGTGGATTTACTATGTTATTATTGCTGCTATTTTGTGCATTGCCATTAATACTATACTTATATGCCTATAGGATAGCGGATAGAGGACAAAAAAACTTGTTGCCAGATAGTATGATAGGATTGTTGGCTGTTTTGCTTTTTTTCACAATAGCATTGATGCTGTGGTTAACAGCTACAAACAGATTTGTATTTTTTGGCCAAGACTTTCCATTTTTAAGTATTACCAGCAAGGTAAGTGTTATTATTCCAATATTTTTATTGTTAGTTGTATTATATACAAATCCAGGTAAGCTAATGCAGGGTGAATTATCCAGGTCTCGAAGACTCTTGCCTGGTCTTGGCATCTTTTTGATTGTTTTATCAGCAATAATTGCTTCACAAAAAAGCACTGAAATTACAGATGATAACTTTAAAGTTAATTTCAGCAGGATAGAGAAAAATTTAAATGATCATGTAGGTCCAATGTTATCTCAGATTCAGCATAATTGGAATCTGCCAAGTTTTAAAAACGAGGATTTATCCCCACAAGACCGAGTTAGCGACATAAAAAAAGTAATAAATCGATTAACAAGCGACCAACAGTTTAAAGCAGTTTATGATACTTACTTTTCGAAATATGAACAAACCCTATGGGATACTTTAAGAAGTGATCCAACTTTAGGTCTACGTTTAAACAGTCCAATTCACTTTAAAATTGATGACGAAAAATTAAAGTCTGAATTTAATCCCTATTGGACTTTAGAATTGCCGCCTTATAATGAAAAACAAGTGTGGAAGGGCGATGTTGAGCAAGAAATGAATTTAACTAGTGATTCAGTAGATATGCAAATTACGAGGTTTACAGGATGTAAAATTGTAACAATCCCCTCAAGTTATACGCTTAATAAAAAGCCAATTGCACTGCTTGAGACTACTGGAAATGAACAAAATAAATATACAATATACAATTTGCAATCTAGAAAAATCGATTCGATAAAAACGGGCGATTATTATAGAGTTATTCGAAACACTGATATAGTTATAGGATTGAACGAAAAAAATGAAATGAAGGTTTTTAGTTTGGATGAAAAAAATAAAAAATATTTCTCAAGAAGTATTTTACTTAACGGTAAGGTACAATCGGTATATCCATTGCGCGAAAATCTATTTTGGGCTAGGCATTGGGCAATGGCAACAAAAACAGATTTTGAAAAATATAAAAAAGATCGTTTAAATGATAATACCACTATTACACTCGATTATGATTTGACAAAAGGTATAGGCCAACATTTAAAATCTGCATTTAGAAATAATAAAAATTTAGGATTAAAAAATGCAGCTTTTTCGGTTATCGCTGCAGATGGAGAAGGTAAAATTCGTGTGCTTAACGATTTTGCCAGAGAAAGAAAGCTTATAGATCCTAATAACGAGCCCGATATTTTAGAAGAACAGCAAAATTCATATTTCTATGTAGATGCAGCAAAGGAAAGAATTCAATGGGGTAATTTGAATTTATTGCGGATGAGAGAAGGCCCTGGGTCTACTATGAAACCTCTGATTGCTACCGCAATTACGTCTCAAGTAAATGCAGGTTGGGAGTCTATACAGTATAATCCTATAAATAATCCATCTAGTGTAAATTTTGAAACAGGAATAACTCATTATGGCGGTCTAGCATTAAATTCTAAATGGAAATTGAAAGGAAATAACAATCCAATCGATGGCTTAAAGAATTATATCAGCCAGTCAAATAACTTTTTTCATTCACTAATTATATTTTTAGGTTATTATACTAAAAAAGAATTTGCTGCCGTAGGAAATAAAATTTCTGGCCTACTCCTGCCAGCAGCTTCTTCAAATGACCCTTTAAATTTCCCAATTATTAATCTTGGTAGTAGTAAATTTCAATTTGCAAAATTAGCCGCATGGCCAAAAGAACAAAGATCACAACTTAATTTTGGAGACAATGAAAGTTTGCTAAATATTGGATTGGGTAATTTTGGTTTAGAAACCAATACTGACAATTTATTGAATAGACAAAATGCAAAAGAAAATTTTAGTGCTTTAAGTGATACTGTCTCAAGAAACAATACTTGGGCATTTCCAGAACACTCCTATATGTTGCTGTCTAAAAGGGTCAATCCTAAGCAAAATGTTGAGAATAATTTCAATAGTGCCCTACGTCAAACTTCTTTGGGTAGCGGGGGTGTTATAGATGTTTCTCCGTTTAAGATGGCTGAAATGTTTGGTAAGATGCTATTGCAAAATGCCGGTTATAATTTAAAAATTGATGTTCCCAAACCAATAAATAACCCTTGGCGTCCTGATCCTAGCTGGAATAATACTTACAAGTCTTTTTTGAATGATAATATATTTGGAGGGATGTCCAATGCTTTAGCTAATGGAACTGCTAGATATTTAGGTACAATGTTGAGCAAAAATTATAGCGCGTATACATTTTATGCTAAAACCGGTACCATTGGTTCTGCAGACGGCACAGAAAAAGGCGACAATTCAAAACGACTAGCTATTCTAATAACAAAAGGAGGTATACCCGCAGCTTCTGAAACTGGTAAATTCTATGTGGTCTATTTCCGTTTTGATAAAGCTAGAAAAGAAGGTATGGGCGATGGCGATTTTTGGACTCTATGCGATGAGATTATAGGTAAAATAGTGAGTTCTTCATCTTTTAAAAATTATATGGGGGAATAATTATGAAAATTAAGCATTCAAAAACAACTTTATTGGTTTGTGCTTTTTTAGTAATGGTTATGTTTTCAATAGTATTGAATATAAAACCAGACCGTGCAGAGCAAAAAATTACTTCAAGCGCTCCAATTGATACTGTTTCTATTAAGAAGACAATATTTGATTCGTTGTTGAAAAAGTTTTCTGAAAGAACTACTCAGGCCTATACTAGTAGTCAGACGAATGAAGGATATGCAGTAACATTTAATAACGTCAAAGTTCTCCCACAGCTCTTAAATAAAGACTATGAAAAGTTATTTCTCGAACCTAATATTGTTAAAAATGGGTTCTATGCAAAATATTTGGATTCAAATAAGGTAAACGTTCAATTGGTAATGCTTGATAAAAATGGATATGTAACCGTACCATCTGGTTTTTTATTTAAATTAATGGACCCTGATTAAAATTAGAAAAGTATGTCACTGAGTAGAATAATTAATACACCCAAAAGAAAATTAAGAGCTTTAAAACGAGAACTTGATGTTTATCGTCCTGGGATGTTTTCGGAAAGCCAATTGACTGAATTAAAAAATCTATCTAATAAAGAGTATAAGAAAAAGCTACTCATTTATTTGAATGCGCAATATTTTAAGCCAAATGAAATAAAGGAGTTGACCGAAAAAATGTTCCCATGGTGGGAACCATATTTGAATGCCATTTATTTGTTAACGGCACTTATTTTTTCTTTTTTGATGTATAGGTCTGTTGCATTTTGTTTAGCTGAAAGAGTGTATTTAACTGAATTAGAAACTACTGTTACTTTTACAGATAGCTCTGTTGCTAACTATAATCTAATAGATAAAAACAGTTTGATAATATTAAATAAGGGTTCTAGTAACGAGGAGCTTTGTGAAACCAATTTTTTACGATGGTTAATTTATTCAAGTAAAAAAACAAGCATGAATAAAGTTTCTTGGACAAAAGATAAAAATTTATCAAACCGCTTAATATATTTTTATTCAGATTTTTTCACGACGGGTACAACTAATCCATCAGGTGATTGGTGCATAAGTTATCTTAAAAATAAAAGCAATTACTTTTCTGCTCTTAATCTTTATAATGAAATTTATAAACTAAAACCTACGGACTCGCTTAAAATTGACTTAACGCTTCCATCCTCTCCCAACTATAAAAATTGCAAGCCCTTTATTCATGTTGATGATACTAATTCAAAATCTTTTTTTGTTTCTATAAAAGACAGCAATTCATCTTTTTCTAATATTAAATTAGATTTTGATAATTCAGGATTTATTGGTTCAGCTAAAGAGATATTATTTTACCCAAAAAGACAAACAGAAACTGAGTCAAAGCTAATTTGGGAAGACGTTGAAAAAGCGGGAGTAGGCAATTCTTTTCTTTTCACTCAAAATAGTGAATTATCTAAATATTCAATCCCATTAGGTTCTAATGAAGCATATCCAAAGTAGTAAAGCAATTTTAATATCTAGTTTTTTATTGCTGTCTATTATAAATAGCCACAGCCAGTATAGACTAAAACTAAATGCACAGTATCAAATTGATGTGTCCAAAGTAAAAAGTGGAGATATTGAATCTTATAAAGCTTCTCAAATAGGGGTGTCGAACATGAATCAAGTTGTTACTTGGAAATACTCTGTAATTAATACAAAAAACGGAGGGGCTTCTATTAATAAAACCTTTATAATGGAGATTCCTGCAAATTCAAATGGCAAAATAAAATTGGTTCCCCTTAATAAAGGGGAAGTTATTGATAATTTTATTTTAGATGAGAATACCAGAATTACACCTGAGAATATTAAAATACCATCAGCTAGTGAAATTGATATCCAAAAATCCACAAACGAACCCTATTATTTTCCAAATGATGATGTTTACTTATCCGTATCTAAAAGTTTCGAAAATATTGATTGGATATGGAAAGAAGGGAATAGGGAAGTACATAGAGGTAGATTTTACGAGTTTAAAGCAGATCGAACAAGAAGCCTAACCGTTTATGGTGTTCATAAGTCTTTCAACATATTCAGAACTGTTAGCAAGGAAGTAAATGTGAAAGTTTTAGGTAGAAGTGAAGTAATTAATTATGTACTTAACATCCCAACAAGTTCAATTCCCGATACTTCAAGTATCAATCTTTCTGTTGCGGTTTCAATGAACAAATATAAAAAACCATTTACTTGGAATTGGAAAATTAACAATGAACTCATTGAATCTTATAGTTCAGAGATTAAATACAAACCTAAAACATATTTTACCTCATCTGAAATAACGGTATACCCTTCTTTTTTCCCATCAGCAAAAGAAGCAAATTCACTAAAATTAAGCACTTTACCAGCTCCATCAGATTTCCGTGTTTCATTCCCTAGCAAAATCTATACAGATGAATCACTTGTAGTGCGTGCTATTGCTACAAATAAATACCCAAATACAAAGTGGATATGGAATGTAAATGGAAAAGAAATAACATCAGATGCAGATAGCTTATTCATTATGTATCCTTTGCCTAATATGGTTGTTTCAGTTCGCCCTGAATTAAATAAGCGGGTAGGACAAACCAAAACTGTAAAATTCGAAAATGTAATTGTTCGTACCGTAATGCCTAAAAACATTGACGGAGAATTACGCTTTTGCGGACCACCTATAAAAACACAAATTTATAGTATAGGCTCAGCAATTTTAGGTAGTGAATCTACACAATGGGTTTTATATGAAAACAATATTAAGAAAGATAGTTTTAAGAAAAATACATTTGAATTAAAACCAACAAAATCGGGTAATTATTATATTTCGCCCAATAATCGTCCTGATCTTAAATTCAATTTTTCTATTGAAGTAGTTGAAATACCAAAAAGAAGTATCAGTATCGAAGGTCCCGCTCAAGTTTGTCAAAGTCAGCCTTTTGAACTTATACTGAATGGATTTGAAGGTGATGAAAAATTCAAGTGGCGCTGGGAAAAATCCCAAGGCACAAATAATGCAGAACGAAAGCTCATTGGTAATGGAAGGACATTACGAGACTCAATTCAATCAACTTCTACATACTATGTAAAAGGAGAATATAATGGATGTATTATTCAGGACAATGTAGTTCGTAAGGTTTTCAAAATTGATGACCCTTTAACGCCACAAATAAAAATAAAATACCTGGATGAAAGTCGAGAAAAGGTAAAGTTCTTTGTATATAATTATAATAACAAAAATTCGTATCAATGGTCAAATGACCGATTTAGTACAATTTATTCAGAAGGGGAAAGTATTTCAAATTACCGCTTAAAAAAAGGAGTAAATACATTTAGTGTACGTTATAAAGATGAATGTGGCATTGAGTCCCCTACAGCATCTGATTCTGTCATAAAAAAGAAGCTCGAATATTTCTTTATGAATGCCGGCATTGGCTTTTCTAATTTAACAAGAAATAGTTCTTATTCAATTACACTTGGATCAAGATCATGGTATTTTAGGGGTAAAACAAGTATGCCTTTTATTTTTAAGGGACAATATCAGACAACAGTTGCATCAACAGCTTTGCAAATTTCCGAACAAAGTCGCGTTGTAAATTATCCTCGTTCAACAGGAACTTACTATGTAGTTAACGGTAATAATGCAATATCTAGAATTTCAGCTACTACTGGATTTATTTCAGGATCCGGAAAACTTAAATTTTATTTGGGTGGTGGAATTGGTAGGGCAGACCTGTTATGGGGACTAGATATTCATAATTATGCTGGGAACATAAAAGAAAAAGAAGTGTGGGCTAGAAATATTAATTTATCAGCTAATGGTCCAGAATTTGAGGCTGGAATTTTTCTTAAGCTCAGAAAAATAAATTTTATGGCAGGTGGCTCAATTATATACGATAGTAAAATTTCTAAACCTTATAATGAGTTCCAAATCGGAATAGGATTTAGTACAAAATAATTATACCATTTATATGAACTATAACTTTTTACGTTATCTAATCATTGGTTTCATTTTTTTATATGCATGTGGTGAAAAGGAGTCGATTAAGGGTAAAACCAATAAAATTCCGGTAACTACAAATCAAGTAACTTTAATTACATCTGATTCAGCGTTGGGCGGGGGCTCCATTCTTGATGACGGCGGAGATATCATTAAGGAAAGAGGCATTTGTTGGTCAATAAATAAAAATCCAACAGTGAGTGACTCCAAGGTCGCAAGTGGAATAGGCAAAGGCTCGTTTTCCATTATGATGAAAAATCTATCCCCAAATACAAGTTATAATGTTCGAGCGTATAGCATAAGTGAACAAGGTGAAGTTTATGGAAATGAAGTAAATTTTAGAACGCAGATTCGAATACCTTCAATAGTAACGACGAGTATTTCAAACTTAACCGGATCAAAAGTTACTATTGCAAATCAGATTTTATCAGATGGTGGCGCAACAATAACTCAAAGGGGTGTTTGCTGGTCGTCTTCTACTTCAACCCCCACAATTAATGATAGTGTAAACATTTCTACTTCAACAGCGTCAATATATGATGTTAATCTATCAACTTTGATGGCGAATACTACCTATTGGTTAAGGGCTTATGCAAGGAACTCAGCAGGAACGGGATATAGTCCTACAATCTCCTTTAGAACTTCTGGCCCAAATCTTCCAGAGTTATCAACTGTTGCAGTGACAAATATTACTAGAACAACAGCAATAGCAAGCGCCTCTGTAAATTCAAATGGTGGAGCAGTATTGAGTAATTATGGGATTTGTGTAAGTGCTCAAAACACGATGATTCCAAAACTTTGTTATTGGGTAAATGGAAATATTCGGGGACCCTATTCGCTAAATATTAATAATCTTAACCCAGGCACTACTTACTATGTTCGCGCATACGCTAATAATGCAGCTGGTGAAGGATCTTCCACAGTTGTTCAGGCATTTACAACTTTACCAGCTTCTCCTCCTACTGTTGTGGCAACATCTTCCTCAGATGTTTTATTTACTTCTGCTAGTATGTTTGGAAGTGTAACAGATGATGGAGGATCACAAGTATTGGAGCGAGGATTTTATATTAGTGATCTTTCAACGCCTAACACATCTAGTATTAAGGTTACGGCTTCATCAACTGGTACAGGAAACTTTTCTGTCAATGTATCTGGTTTGCAGTCTGGCAAAACTTATTATTATCGCGCTTACGCTCGAAATTCTATAAATACTAGCCTTTCTTCAAATACCTTGCAATTCAATACCAAAGCGGCAACCACGCCCATTCTAAGTACTATTCAAGAGAGCAATGTAACGGCAAATTCAATCACTACCGGTGGAAATATTTCAAATGATGGCGGGGTTCCAATAACATCACGTGGAGTTGTTTGGTCTACTACACCAAATACAAACGTAAATACTGGAGTTGTTGTTAATAGTGGATCTGGATCAGGTTTGTTTACAACTCAATTAACTTCTTTGCCTTCTAATTCAACCATTTACTTTAAAGCATTTGCACGAAACGAAGCGGGGCTTTGGGGTTATGGCATAGAAAGAACTGCCACTACTAGAATCTCTGCGCCCACTTTAATCAGTCCAAGTAATAATGTTAATGCAGGTTGCTGCATTTTGAACTTCTCATGGTCTTCAATCCCAGGAATAAGTAGTTATCAAATACAATTGAGTATGGATGCATCATTTACTTCTTCTGTACTAAATATTTCGCAATGCGGTGGATCATCTCGACCGTTAAATGGATTTGTAAATGTTTATACTAGTAATACTTCATCAGCTTGTCTTGGCGCTCCATCATCTTCTGGAAATGGTATTTGGTATTGGAGAGTTAGGGCAGTATCGGGCACAAGCTTCAGTGACTGGTCTTCAACTCGATCATTTAATTATAGGTGGTAAAAATTCAAATTTTAATAAAGGACTGAAAATCCTTGTGTCGCCGGTTCGATCCCGGCCCACACCACAAAGCCTCAGTTTTAAATACTGGGGCTTTTTAGTGCCCCTACAGTAACGAACTCGTATGTTTTTTTAAGATTCTTTTTCCCTCGATTTTCACGCGGTCCGTTTTTTTAAAACCCCATACAATCTCGCTGACTTTTTTTCTAGATAGTTCAATATCAACAATGGGTGATGGGTAGTCTTTATCTATGATGCATCCGTATAAAGTCTGTTCAATGCCACTCATTTTCCAAGGTTCATGAATAAGAGAGGCGGGAACGTTTTCGAGTTCTTTGACCCACTGTTTTATAAACAATCCTTCACTGTCGTGTTCTTGCGAGTTTTTAATGGGATTATAAATCCGAATGGTATTGATGCCGGTAACCCCCGATTGCATTTGTAATTGCGGATAATGAATACCGGGTTCATAGTCTAAAAATTGACGTGCTAAAAAATGAAGCTCCCGCCAATCCTGCCAAAGATTGTACACAAAAAAAGAAACAACCATGGCCCTCATTCTAAAATTGATATAGCCTGTATCCTTTAAACAACGCATACACGCATCTACAATGGGAACACCCGTTTTTCCTTCCTGCCATGCAGTAATATACCCTTCATTTTTAGTTTTTATAATTGCATCATAGGCCAAATTCACGTGTTCGAATTCCATTCGACATTCATCTTCAAATTTTTGAATAAAATGACAGTGCCAGTGTAAACGTGAAATAAAATTAGAAAGCGCGCGTTTGTTTTTGGCATTTGCGTAGGCGGCACATGTATATTGATACACGGAGCGCATACTTATATTACCATAAGCTAGATAAGGCGATATCCTACTACATCCTTTTCTACTCAAAAGCGGTTTAGATATATGGTAACTATAATTTTTGTGCCGGTCCTGAATAAAGCTTTCTAAATAACGCCAAGCCATTATAGTTCCACCTTTTTGAAAATTAGGATGCGGTGTTGTGATTTTTTTTGACAAGGCTGTTCCTTTCAGTGCTTGTTATAGTGCCGGGTTAAGTTTTAGCGTATTCCATTCTTGTTCTGGCGTCACAATAATGGGCGATGTCATGGTTTGTTCCCATCTTTGTTTCCAGTTTCTTCTTGACTTTAGTTTTCGGATTACGCCATGTATTTGAAATTCTTTCCAAACAATATTTTGATTTTTACAAAATGATTGGATGTCTAAATCCCGGTCGTAGGTTTTTTTATTGCCTACTTCTATATGTGAATAGATGTTTTGAATATCGTATACTTCTAGTAAACCAAATAGCACGGTTTTCACTTCATTATGAAAATAATAGAGCCTTGCATTTTTTTTATTGAGTTCCAATTGCATATCAACAATCGATTCGTAAACAAATCGCCAATGCCTTTCGTCACTATCCTCTCCGGCCATTATGGAGGGCTCAAAACAATACAATAAAATAGCGGGTATATCTTCATGAAGCGCTGCTACGAGTGGCGCATGATCGGTTAACCGAAGGTCTCTTTTAAACCAGACAATATTAACTTTTTGCTTTTCCAAAAGAGTTGGTTGGGTATTTTATTTACCGAATCGTAACTGTTTTTCGCTGCACCGTATGTGCCGAAAAAATCCCTAGTGCGCCTCCTACTATATTGGATGGAGGATTTGATGGCGCGGTGCCGCCACCGGGTCCAGCACCACTTTGCTGATCGAGACTATTATAGTATATATAACAAGTGTTTGAAATGCACTGCATTTCTACAAAAACATTGTCACGCGGTTTTATTTTTAAATTATCATCACCCCCACGTAATGGTCGTTGATTTACTTTTCCATTATTTAGGTTGTCATTAAATATGTGAAAAGTTGGATCGATGGTGTCGTTAATTTTTTGAATAAAGCGGTAGCTGTTGCCAAGCGTTACCGGGTCTAGATACACAGGAATCACACTATACCTGATTTCTCCATTAAATGGAAAAGTATTAATGCGAAGGCTATCTAAATTAACTTTTTTGGGCATGGTAGCAGATGCTGTATACTTTTTTTGATCTACCACAACTTCTAGGTTGTAAGTTCCACCTTCAATGCCCTTTATTTTTTGCGTTCTATAAAGGCCGTTGCTTACAAATTGTAAACTGTCTTTAATGCCCGCTTGATCCGTGATGATAACGCGTGCATTGTTCACGCCAATAATGCGTGTTGGGTTGTTAATGGAAGTTGATAAAGAGAGCTGAACAAAATAAGGACCGGTTAGATCTGTAATACTACCATCAATTACAAGCATAGGCTTGCTATCACCTAGTTCTAAAGTAATTTCTTTGTCACACCCAACAAATATGATGGCAAAAAGCGCTATAAAAAATCCTATTTTTTTCATGCTTAAAATTTAAATTGATAGGTTACACTTGGCACCCATTTAAAAAGAGCGGTCCTGATAATTTGCGTTCTAGTAGGATCATTAGGATCGTCTTTAAAACTAATACGGAAAGCATTTTCTCTACCATACACATTGTACAAACTAAAATTCCAAGAACCGTGCATTCTTTTTGTTTTGTTTTTTTCGTAGGTAGCGCTAAAATCGAGACGGTGGTAAGCCGGCATACGATTGGCATTTCTGGCAGCGTATTGATAAAGGGTTTGTCCTTGAATGGTATATTTTCCAGTTGGATAGGTTACTGCGTCACCGGTGTTATATACAAACACACCAGATATCGACCACCTGCTATTTAGATCATAAATACCCACCACTGATATATCGTGCGTTCTATCTTGTCTTGCATTGTACCAGTTATTTTCATTGATACCTTCAATTTTTCTTTCTGTTTTAGAAAGTGTATACCCAATCCAGCCGGTTAAACGACCTTCTTTTTTCTTTAATAAGAACTCAAGTCCATACGCCCTACCAATACCATACAATAAAACGCTTTCAACATCTGAAACCGTATTAATTTCGGCGCCATCTTTATAATCAATTTGATTTTGTAAGTATTTATAATAAGCTTCGGTGGTGAATTCAAAATTGCTTTTAAAAACTTTTGTTACATAGCCCACGCTAATTTGATCCGCAATTTCTGGTTTGATATTATAAGAGTTTCCAATCCACTGATCTGATGGGCTAGACGCCACTGAATTACTTAATAAATGTAAGTGTTGCACGTTTCTAGCATAACCTGCTTTAATGCTAGTTTCATCATTAATACGGTAGTTGGTGGTAATGCGGGGCTCTGGATTAACATAGGTTTTTCCAAAACTTGATTTATTTAACTTAATCGATGAATTAATTACTCCGTTTTCATAAATATTATAAACATCGCCACCCATTAATGTATACATCGATAAGCGCACACCGTAATCAATGGTTAGTTGGTTTGAAGCTCTATAATTGTTAGTGAGGTAAAGCGCATTTTCAAGACCATTTCTGCCTTCTTTTGACACGCTATTAATTACAGTGCCGCTAAATGTACTTGGTGTGATGGTATGTAAGATGGTGTTAAATCCAAAGCGGAGCGTGTTGGTTCCATTCGCATAAAAAGTGTAATCCTGTTTGAGGTTTACATCTTTGATATTTGAATTGATATTAAAATTGGTTTCCCCATTTTTTAATTTCACATTGTAATTATAGTCGCTATAAATTAAAGAAGTGTTTAAAAATAATTTATTGCTAATAATTCTATTCCATCTAATGGTGCCGGTTTTATTACCCCAGTCAATACCAAACTCCTGTCCAAGTCCTAGCTCATCTCTTCCAAAATATCCCGATACGTAAATTTTATTTTTTGCGTCGATTTGATAATTCGCTTTTGCATTTAAATCATAGAAATACAAAATATTGTCTTTAAATTTTTCGGTCGCTTTCAAAAACATATCCGCATAGGTTCTTCTTCCGGAAAGTATAAACGAAGACTTGTTCTTTTGAAGTGGACCCTCAACACTCACTTTACTACTAATTAGTCCAATGCCACCATTCACCACGTAGTCTTGATTATTGCCTTCTTTCATTTTTACGTCGAGTACCGATGAAAGCCTACCGCCGTATTGACTAGCGCTATTGCCTTTTATGATTGTAGCGTCTTTAATGGCATCGCTATTAAACGTACTAAAAAATCCAAGTAAGTGCGTAGCATTATAAACAGGCGCTTCGTCTAGCAAAATTAAATTTTGATCTGCACCACCACCGCGCACAAAAAAACCACTATTTCCTTCGCCCGCCGATTTAACGCCTGGTAATAATTGAATTGTTTTTAAAAGATCTTTTTCTCCAAAAATAACAGGCACCTTACTGATAGCCGCCATATTAATGGTTTCGGTACCCATTTGTGCCTTGGTTAGATTGTCATTTTTTCGCGACGACTCCACCACTACTTCTTTTAGCACATTTTTTGTTTGTAAAGAAAAGTTGATGGTTTGACTGCTGTCTAGTTTTATTTTTTGAACCAGCGTTTCATACCCCACTTGTGATACCACAACGGAGTAATTCCCTTTAGGTAACGTAAGGGAGTAAAACCCGTACTCATTAGAAATAATACCTGCATTAGGCAATTCCTGAATGCGCACCACGGCCTTAATTAATGATTCGCCGGTTTGTTTGTCTCGCACACTACCACTTACTACAACCGTTGATTGGGCAATAATGGGTCCAAAATTTCCTGCAAGACAAATGAGAAAGAAAAAAACATGTATTTTATAACGCATAGATGATTGTTAAACAATAGAATCTCAAATTGGTTGAATACTATAACGTTTTGAGCAGCTATCTATTGTTCTTTCCATTCTATAGGAATAGCTATCTCGTTGGTTCTTGCAATCATTTGATAAGGTGCGTTATAACCTAAAAACGTGTAATCACCTGTAACTTTTATGTTACGTCCTGAAAGTATTTGTAATAGTTTTTCTTTATGCGTTTTTATTTTTTCGTCGTTTGCATAGCCTCCAAACGAAACCACAGCAACGTATTGCGGAGCTGACTCATGAATCCGAATGCTCTCGTCATTGGGTTTGGGTAAATTACTTTCATTGTATTTTGTTGGCATTACAAAACTCATTTCAGCGCCTTTCTCTGACATATTCATTCTTACTGGAGCCGTCATTGCAATGCTCTCGTTTTCTTTGTTGCCACCAAATATAAAGCGGGCTAATTTCCCAAAACCACTGCTTGCAACTGACTTGTAGTTAGTGGCACTCGAATAAACCGTTGCCATGGTTGCGGCGGGATAATATCTTATTTCTAGCTCATCATCCTTAACCACGGTCCTGTATTTTTGCTTTTCTGTTTTAACTGCACTATTAGCAATAAAAGATTGGAAAACAATATAAATGGCGCCGAGCCCTAAAAAAATGTACAAAGCTTTCATGTTGCTGTTTAGTTGTATAACAATATAGCTTTGATTAGGTTCAAAAACAAAGAAAGCGGCATGTAGCAATAGGTTATTAACCCATTTAATTTAATACTATATTTAGGGCACATTTAAAAAACGATAGATGAAAAAGGTATTATTTATTTTATGCATGTTGGTGTTGCAGGCTCCTATTTTTGCACAACAAGAGCAGGCTACAAATTTGAATGATGAAGAAAAAGCAATTATTGCTTATATAGATCAAAATATGCCAAGAGCGATAGCGCTCTTGAAAGAATCTGTAAATATCAATAGTGGCACATTAAATATTGAGGGTGTAAAAAAGGTAGGCGCTCTGTTTGCCAAAGAATTTGAAAAAGCAAAATTTAAAACGGAGTGGATTTCCATGCCTGATTCAATCAAAAGAGCGGGTCATTTGGTGGCCACCATTGGTTTTGATAACAAACCCAAATCACCCACTGCAAAAAAACTTTTTTTGATTGGACATTTAGATACTGTCTTTGAACCCGATATGCCGTCCAATCCATTCACCATGTTAAATGATTCTGTAGCAACCGGACAAGGTGTTTATGACATGAAGGGTGGAGATGTTGTAATGATTATTGCTTTACAAGCATTACAACAACAAGGCTTGTTAAATAATGCAGATATCATTGCTTATTTAACGGGTGATGAAGAGTCTTCTGCTAAACCATTTCAAATAAGCAGAGGTCACTTTATTGAAGCAGCTAAAACGACAGATATAGCACTTGGTTTTGAAAGTGCACATGGGCTCAATACGATTGCGACAGCAAGAAGAGGTTCAAGTTCTTGGACATTAAATGTTTCAGCAAAAACAGGACATAGTGCAAGCGTGTTTACAAATGCAGGTGGATACGGTGCCATTTATGAAGCCGCTCGAATTGTAAATGCGTTTAGAGAAACACTCAGTCAAGAAAAGTATTTAACTTTTAATCCAGGCCTTTTTGTAGGAGGATCAGAAGTAAATTTTAATAGATCAAAAGCAACCGCCACAGCAATTGGAAAAACAAATATTGTTTCACCCGCTGCGGTCGTTACTGGTGACTTACGTTTTTTAACGGAAGCGCAAAAAATAGAAGCTAGAAAAACAATGACTACTATTGTTGAACAAAGCTTGAATGGTACAAAAGCAACCATCACATTTAACGATGGTATTCCAAGTATGGAACCAACACTCGGTAATAAAAAAGTATTAGAAGTTATTAGTGGCGTTACAACTAGCATGGGACTTGGACCAGCAGTTGAAGGGGATCCAGGCTCGAGGGGTGCTGGAGATATTTCTTATGTAGCAAAGTATCTCGACGCCGTTGATGGTATGGGATCATCAGGAAAAGGTGCACACGCACCTGGTGAAACCATTAACCTGAAAGAGTTTCCGCTGATTATCAAAAGAGCGGCACTAACCATTTACAGATTAACTAGATAGTTATCGCGTTAATGCATTTAATGAATTACAACGCCTGTTTCAGGATCTTTTAGTAAAATGCTATTGTCGTCAATTAATTGAGATAATTGAATATTTTTTGCCGAATCTAAAATGGTATTTTTTAAGTAAAAAGTTTGCACGTCATTATTTTCTTGATACCATTTTATAATTTTACATTGGCAGCTTGCATTGGCAGGTGTATTGATAATCTCTTCTATGCGGCCATCTTTCCCAATTTTTTCATAGACCTCTCTAATACCAATAATTCTTTTATTATTTCCCGCATCAAAATTCCAAGAAGCGGATATTGAAGTTTGGAATTTGTTATTTTTTGTAAGACTCATTAAACTATGTCTTGGGTATTCGGTTTTATTACTCCCATTCATTATTCTGGAATGAATCGATAAAACATTGGGTGATTCAAACTGAACATACCCTGTGTGGTTAAATCCTGCACCATATCTGTAATAGGTAAAATAACCATCCTTATATTTTATTTCTACCAAATTGGCCACCACTTTATGGTACCTGTTGGGATCGGAAGGTCTTGCTTGAGGCGATCCAGTATAGCAAAGCCAAATTCCTTCTATATGCTCTTTTTCGCTTGCCTTAACCCTGTAGGGCAAAATATTAAAGTCTTTGGTTATGGTATCTAATGCAGTAAAGCTTTCATTTTGTTTCTTCCAAAAATAAATACCACCTATAAGTAGACAGACGCATAGTGGGATAAAAATCATTCTATAAAACCGCAGCCTATTAAAGATTTTTTTGTCAGTCTCTTTTACAAGGGAGGCAAGCTTTAATTTGAGTTGTTGATTTTCTGTGATGATGGAGTAGCTGTCTTTGGATTCAGATTCGGAATTTTCGGAAGCCACTAGCGAAATATCAACCGGATTAAGTTCAAAAGCCTGTCTACCCACACCGTATAAATAAATATAGCAGGTATCAATTAAAAAGGAACGCGGATTGGCTACCAGACCCATCAAGGCATCTTTTATTTGACCACCTGTTATATCGTATTTTCTAAATGGATAGTTGGCTATATTAAACTGCGGATCTGGTTCATAAATAGCGTGACCAAATTTTTCATTAGTGCTAGGGAGTAGGTTACTAATCTCACTCAATTGTATAGCCAGTGCCTCGTAATTTTTACGATTGGTATTTTGAATGACAGATTTTCCTGTTTCAAGCTGAAATTTTTCAATACACTTATTTAATAAGTATATAATTTCTTCCTTGCCCCTTTTAAGCATAATTTTTTAATATGTTGAAAATCAATGAATTATAATTTCCGAAACAATAAAAGCATTTCGGAAATTACTAAATTTATTTAATAATGCTTTAGAAAGAACAAAAATCCTGCGCTCAGGTTATGTATTGTAATTTGTTTACCAGAATAGCTATGCCAAGCTATTTTTTCACGATACAACTACGCTATATGAAAAAAAACATCCATGTGATTGTTGCAATTATCGGAGTGATACTTCAATTGCTAACCAATCAAACCTTTGCACAAAGCTCTAATACCGGAGAAGAGCTCATTACGATTACGGGTAAAGTGGTCTCAACTAAAGACAACCAACCCCTATCCAATGTTTCTGTTAAAGTACTTAAGTCAAAAACGGGCACTATTTCAGGAGATGATGGTGTATTTACCATTAAAGTTAAAAAAGGAGTAACTCTACAATTTTCGAGGGTTGACTTACTTTCCCAAAACGTTTCTGTTTTTGATCCCAAAATGACAACTGTAAGAATGCAAGAGTCTGAAAATAACCTTTCAGATGTGTTGGTTCTTGCATACACCAATCAAAAACGAAGTTCATTTACGGGTGCTGCCACAACAGTAAAAAATTCAGTTATTGAAAGTGCACCGAATCCTTCGGTACAAGAAAGTATACAAGGTAATGTAGCGGGTGTTCAATCAACCAATGCAAGTGGTCAACCAGGGGGTGTTCCAAATATCAGGGTGCGCGGTATTGGTTCTATTAATGCAGGCTCTGCACCATTATATGTAATTGATGGTATCCCTGTGGTGAGTGGTGATATTTCTGGAATGAATAGTAATACGATTGCGGGTCTCAATCCAAACGACGTGGAAACCATGTCAATTTTAAAAGACGCTGCTGCTACATCTTTATATGGTTCAAGAGCTGCAAACGGTGTAGTATTAATTACAACAAAAAAAGGTAAGTCTGGAAAATCTAAATTTCATTTTACTTATCAAAACGGTATCAATAACAACACCATTCGTGATGAACAAAAAACGCTCAATACAGATCAATACCTACAATATTATAGAGAAGGTTGGGTGAACGCTGGAAATAGAGCGGGTTCTTATGATTCTTTGTTAACAGCAAATGGCATTAGTAGAACAACCAACACCGATTGGTTTGATGCAGTATTAAGACAAGGTCAATATGCACAGTACAATTTAAATGCGAGTGGCGGAAATGATAAGTCTACATATTTTGTTTCAGGTAGTTATTATAATTCAGAAGCGCCTACAAAAGGACTGAACTACGATAAAGCAACTTACCGTATCAATATTTCTTCTGAGTTAACAAAAAAGCTTTCTTTTAAAGGCGGCTTTAGTGGAAGCTTCCAACAAACAAGTAACTTTTTAGGTGGCTCATTTTTTGCAAATCCAGTTAGGGCTATGTACCGTTTAGCGCCATGGTTACCTATCTATAAAAGTGATGGAAGAACCTATGAGCTTGGTTATAACAATGGATACAATCCAGTTGCGGTTATTGAAACAACTAAAAGGAGAGCTAAGACCTATAATATTGCTGCAAATGCAGCAGCGACCTACAAAATAGCTAAGGGACTAACTTTTGAAGGTTCTTATGCAATGGATTTTAACCACGCATTTAGTAGTACGCAATATGATCCAAGAGTAGGCAATGCCATTGTTGCAGTAGGTGGTACGATCCAAAATTATACGCAGGACATTACTAACTGGGTATCTACCAATATTTTGCGTTACAAATTAGATATTACAGACAATCATAAATTAGAAACCTTTGCTGGCTACGAGGCGCAGAGTAGATCAGATGTAGACATCGAAATTGCTGTTAATGGTATTGCGCCAGGAACAGTAACTGCTGCTGGGGGTTCAAGCCCAACATTAACAACAGGAACTGGAACCGCAAATAGATTAATCAGTAAATTTTTAAACACCAATTATTCTTATAAAGATTTATACTTTTTATCTGGATCAATTAGAGAAGATGCTTCTTCAAGATTTGCCAAGAATTTTAGAAAAGCAACTTTTTGGTCCATTGGTGCTGGATGGAATATTTCTAACGAAAAGTTTTTTAACGTAGAATGGTTGAGAGAATTAAAATTAAGAGGTAGCTATGGTTACACGGGTAATCAGGGTATTGATAATTTTGAATCTTTTGGTTTATATGGTGCGGGAAGTGATTATAATTTGCAATCAGGCCTCGCTCAAAATCAATTGGCAAATGATAACCTTACTTGGGAGAAAAATATTCCATTAAATATTGGTCTTGATTTCGCCTTATTAAAAGGTAGATTGTCAGGATCTTTTGAGTGGTATACTAGAACAACCAGTGACTTATTAATTAGCCAGTCTATTCCGAGTGTAAATGGTGTTACGAGTATTACCGTAAACAGCGGTGCCATGAAAAATACCGGTATAGAACTAACAATTTCTTCTGTGAATATCGTTCCAAAATCTCAAAACGGATTTAAGTGGGTAACAGATTTCAATATCACCACTAACAGAAATACGATCACAGAAATTGACCCTGCTTATGCTGGTAATGCTAACTATTTAAGAAATGTTGGAAACGATTTTTATACACATTTCCAACGCGGTTATGCGGGTGTGAATCCTGCAAATGGTGAGGCGCTATGGTATAGAAGTGGCGCAAAAGATTCAACCACGAATGTGTTTACAACGGCCCTTCCTCGTTTACAATACGGAAGTGCACTTCCTAAATTCTATGGTGGTTTAACAAACACTTTTTCTTACAAAAACTTCAAGTTTAGTTTTCAATTGTATACATTTTGGGGTAATACCATTTATGACGATTATGGTTATTTACAAAAGACAGATGCTAACCTTGGTTTCTCTGACCAAAGCAATGGTTTAAGTAGATATGAATATGCTAGACGCTGGACTACACCAGGTCAAATTACAGATGTTCCAAAGCCTGTGTTTTTAGGTACTCAATCTTCATCAGGAAGTTTTGAAAGCAGTAGATTTTTATATGATGGTAGTTATATCAGATTAAGAGATGTAACCCTATCTTATAATTTACCAACGGCACTCTTAAATAAATTTAAGTTTAGTAGTACAAGAATTTATTTACGTGGACAAAACCTATTTACCTATGTAAAGGACAAGAGGTTTAATACAGACCCAGAAGTGAGTATTGATGGAACCATGGCGCAACGCCCACCGGTTTTCAATACATTTTTATTTGGCCTAGACATCAATTTTTAATTGCATAAAGTTTCTTTTATGAAAAAAATATATTCAATATCAGTTATTAGTTCTTTACTATTCATGGCATCATGTAGTAAAGATTTTTTAGACGTTAAACCACAACAAAGCGTGCTCACCGAAGACGTATTTAAAAGTATGGCAACTTCAAGAGCAGCGGTTAATGGTCTTTACTCATTGATGCAATCTTATAGTTATTATGGTAGAGACGCCATGGTCATTCCAGAAGTGCTTTCTGACAACGCAACACGAAGCGTAAGAACAGGTAACAGATATACCGGTATGAATACGGTAACACATACTGCAACTGACGCAAACGTAAGCAGAATGTGGAGTCAGATGTATCAAATTGTTACCAATACCAATGCGATTATTGCCAATGAATCGAATATCAAAAAAAATGCATCAGCATTAGAGCAGGAAGAAGCGGCTCAGTTGGTAGGTGAGGCATATGCAGTAAGAGCGCTTGTTTATTTTGATCTCATGAAATTTTTTGCGCGTCCACTAAATTTTACAGCCGACGGATCACATTTAGGTGTACCACTTGTAATTAAGCCAATTACAAATATTACAGAAGTCGTGTATCCTGCAAGAAATACTGCTGCTGAAGTTTATGCTCAAATTGATAAAGACATAACAGCTGCTATTGCACTTTTACCTCAAACAGGAAATGTAATTAGCAACGGTGTTGTAAATAACACCTTGTTTAAAATTCGCATGAACCGTTTTTCAACGTTAGCATTAAAAGCTAGAGTGTCTGTATATAAGTCCGATTGGGCAAGCGCTGCTGATGCAGCTAATCAGGTAATTGCATCTGGACGTTATGCGCTCTATACATTTGGAAACATGCTACAAGATTTTAGAACGCAAAATAGTGCAGAGTCAATATTTGAAATCGCCAATAATACCAACGATAATCCAGGCGTAGATTCTTATGCCTATTTATGTAGTCAACAAGGATATGGAGAAATGCTTGGTACAAGAAATTCTATGAATAGTAGGAGCACGGGTACAACGCTAAGTACTTTTAGAGGTTTGTATGAAGCTTATTCTGCTACCGATGTTAGAAGAGGATTTGTTGCACTCGGCAATAGAAACTCTTTGGGTGGAGAAACCAATGTACCACTTCCTACTAAGTACATCAACATTTCAACCTACATGGAAAATATTAAGGTGTTAAGATTTGCAGAAATGTATTTAATTAGAGGTGAGGCAAATGCTAGACTTGCTGTTGCAAATAGTACTCCAAGCTTGCTTACAACTTCTTTAACTGACATTAACCTTATCAGAAAATCTAGAGATACTGCTTCTGCAACCAGACCATTTAATGCGCAATTATCAGGTACGCTTCC